>Ga0209632_10001743_pt1 | contig 21591 bp, 14 predicted proteins | sample COG_10_FD_184754 | JGI IMG/M metagenome (GOLD analysis project Ga0209632, IMG submission 184754) | Pelagic Microbial community sample from North Sea - COGITO 998_met_10 (SPAdes) (version 2) | ecosystem: Environmental > Aquatic > Marine > Neritic zone/Coastal water | place: Helgoland, sampling... | reverse complement strand
ACATCATAGGAATGATCTGTTACGAAATGATTGGTTATTTTTCTGATAAAAAAGGTTCTCAAGGTTTTCCTCATCCGGCATTAAAGCTGCTTTATCCAAGTACAGCAAACTTTATTATGACGGTTGGAGTCCCTGAGTATGATAAGTTCAATCAAATGATTTACAAAGGAATGAAGAAGGATTCCGAAATTTCGGTGTATCATTTCGCACATTCTTTAGGAAGAAGTTTAGCAGGGATGTCAGATCAACGAAACTACTGGAAGTTTGGAATTCCAGCTTTGATGATAAACGATACCTCTTTTGAACGAAACCCACACTATCACAAAATGTCTGATGATATTGAAACGCTGGACTTTGATCGAATGTCTCAGGTGATTAACTCAATGCTGAGGTGTTTAATGAGGATTAAAGCTTCTTAATCTAGAATAGTTTATTTATTAACCCCGGAGTTGGATTGGCTTCGGGGTTTTTATATTTAATTTAATGGTATGAAAAAGGATTTCCCCGTTTTGATGTATGCTTTGATATTATATCTAGTGGCATCTCAATTTTTTGCTGCTTACTTTTGGTACCTCTGGGCCCAAGATCATGAATTTCTGAGTGCTATGTTTATCGGTCCGATAGTGGGGGAGGTGAAGGGTTTGTTGTGGCCTTTTTTTCTGTAATGAATTAATTATTTCTAATTTGGTTAAATGGAACTAGAACTTAAACATTTATTTATTTTTCTTGGAGTTTTAGTCGGGCTTGTTGTCTTATCAATATTGGTTAGTTACCTAACAGAATCTAAGTCGGAAGCAGATATTCTGGATGAAGAAACTAGCGAGCCTTCTTTCTCACGTCTAGTAAGTATTTATAAAAAGTTTGAATCTTTTTCCAAGCATGTAAAGGAAAATTACTCAGCTGTACAAAAGATATTTGTCGTCCTTTTAATCTTGAATTTTACTGTTGGTGTATTTTATCTGTTTACTCATAAAGTTTATGGGAGTCATATAAAAGAACTTAAAGTCGGCGAACCAGGAGATGATGATTTTCGCCCTGAGAAATTATCTGATGTGCTAATTGGATTTGCCCAAAACGGCGAAATCAATATTCCGACAGATGAAGAGCCATACCCCTTTAGAACTGTTGCAATTGATTCCTATTCTGACTTTGGTTTAACGTACCAAGAACTGCTTATTTCGCTATTTATAGGATTAATTTTACTTTTCTGTCTTAAAATCTTTTAATAAATTATGTCTAAATTTTGGTTCTATTTTTTTTTATATACATTACTGATAGGTGGATTCGTTTATTTAATTTTTATTTGGCGCAAATACTCAAAAGCCGAATATACATTTTACAATTTTTCAGGATGTTTTTTGAGAGGTTTAATATTAGCTGGATTATTCATTTTCTTATTTTTTTGTTGGATGTTTATGCAAGTAGCAGAGGGAATATCAGAGGGAATATCTAAAGAAAAAATAAGGTGGCAAGGTAAATCACCATGTGATTGTATTCATTTTGCGTACACCTTAGACGAAAATGAAAAGAATTTATCTTATTCTTATTCTGAAATGCCGTTTTGGACTAAACATCCTTGCGGGGCAATTATGGAATTAGAAGAAAAATGGATTAACGGTAAGCACAGGACCTTATTCAGAGGAGATACGTTGAAATATATTCATGATACGAGTAATGTTAATCCTATTAAGAACGATACACTATTCACCCTTCTTATGCTTTATGGTTGTATTTCTAATGATTAGGTGAACCTTTTTTAAGGTACCTCTCTGATGAAAAAGGATCACAGGGTTTTCTTCAACCTGCATGAAGTTGTTATATCTAGCAAGGCCAATTTCGTCACGACTTGAACACGAAAATAGAATTAGTGAACATAGAAATACCAAATTAGAAAGTTTCATATCCTGATCGTCAATTTAAATTCAATGCTGATTTATTTTATATCCAAATCCAGCGCCAACATACCAGATTTTAGATGTTTTTATATTGACTGTTTTAAAATCAATACAGTTGTTACTATCTGCCTTGAATTTTCTCGCCATCGGAGCTGCATCAAAAATACCTAACGTAGGATCTACATCATATGTGTTTTTTACATGAACTAGACATTCAATTATATCTTTAATACTGCTATGAATGTCAATAAAGAAAACTTCATTTGCTTTGTTTTCCCATAAAATCACGGCAGTTCCTCCATTATTATCGCTTAGCTTATTAAGCTTTGAAAGGTCTATATATCCCTCTTGAGTGGGTTGCTTACTCCATAAAGGTATAAATGGTTTGAATTGATTAGATGAGTTCTTTTTTACTTGTAAATAGTATGAGCCTATTCCATTTGTTTTGACATTTACTTTATTATTGTTCATGTCAATATCTGACAATTTCCATTGCCTGAAAAAGCCAATATTCTGACCAAGTGAATCTCGAGAGCCCAGGTTTTTAACTTTTTTATATGAAATTTGGCATTCATTAATTATTGACTCATCTCTTTTAATGACCAATATGAAGTCTTCAGGAGTTAGTTTTTTGAAGAAATTTTGGGTGTAGTGGTGGACATATCCGGTGGTTAAATCATAGTCCATAAAAAATTGATTTATACCATATACATCAATTAGTTTAATTATATCTTGTTTTTGCCGATTACCATAATTAGGGAATAGTTTAATTTTTGCAGAAGTTAATTTCTTTGTTTTATATGGGGTTTGTTGACTATTTGATAAATCCCAATACCTAATGAATGGTGTCGTATCTTTAAACGGAACTGAATTTATTATTAAACTGTCATTTATTATTTCATGCCCATATGTGGCCTTATGATCATCTTCACAACAACAGAACTTTATTGCGGTCAGCCAAAAAATTGCCAGTAGTAATAATAGTACTAATACCGAGATCAATATTTTTTTTCGAGAACTCATAATTGTCTATAACTATTTATCGAAGCAAGTCATCTAGAGGAATTGAATTCAGGTTAATAGCGAAATTTAAATTGGCTTCATCGAGTCCAGCTGTTGTTATACCAATTACTTGTCCGGCCATGTTAAATAACGGACCGCCGCTACTTCCATGCGTTATTTCTGCGGTTGTTTGAATAATGTTCTTTTGTTCTCTGTAACCAGAAACTATTCCTTTAGACAATGTGCTTTCTAGACCTCTTGGATTTCCGATAGCAAAAACATCCTCACCTATTATTGCCTCATTTTTTGATATAGGAATGGGTCTACACGAATAATTATTTGTTAAATCAACTTTGAAAACGATAAAATCTAAATCTTTATCTCTTTTTAAAACGCGATTGATTTTGAACTCTCGACCATCGTGCGTCTTTATGTTTTCTAGGCCTATTGTTGTTCCCTCGAAAACATGATAGTTACTAATTGCAATTCCACTATTACTGATGAAAAAACCTGAGCCCTGAAATCCTTGGTTACCATCTGAAGTATAAATCATAAAAACCGAATTTTTATATTTCTCATATAGATGGGATAATGTATTGAGAGAACTTTCGCTTTCATCGATAACCTTTTTGGGTTTGACTTTAAATCCTTTTTTGGGTTCAATATGAACATTTTCACTAGGTGTTGGGGTGATATTTTCTCGAAATTTTTTACGACCTGATCTAGAGCATCCAAGAGTTAGAATAGCGATGAATGTATATAAAAGTATGTGTTTCAATTTTCTTTGAATTTATTAATGTTTATTTTGGGTATAATTTGAATAAAGAATCTTTTATTGTTGTCTTCTATTCTATCTCGACAATTACCTGAAAAACCGCTTCCTGACATTAAATATTCTGCGCCATATTTTCTTAGATCGATACCATTTTCTCTCCAAAATTCATCTACTGATAATGCTCTTTTATAGCTCAGTTTATATCCTTCTTCGTCATGTGGATCGGTGGGTCTTGCGAATGGTCTTCTATCTATTGCAACATTACCTTCAATGATTAAAAAGTAGTCTGTACTGTTATTTTGACTATGCGCAGCTAGCATTTTTTTTATTTCTTTGCCTACCTTAACTAGTTCTTGCTCATATCTTGGTAATATTTCATCCTTCCTTGGACTGAAAATGGATTTCCCTTTAAAGGCCTTAACAATATACTTGTTACATTCTTCTAAATATTCGAATATTGAATTTTGCTTGAGGGTATTTAATTGATTGTCAATTTTTTTTATTTCTTGAAATTTAGAAGCTTCTACCTCAAATACCTCTTTAAGTTTCTCCGCATCTTCTTTTTGTTGAATCAAGTTTTGTTGCTCAGATTTAAGCATCATTACTGTAAGTAAAAAAAGCACCAACATAATAAAAAAAAGGCTGGTCATTAAATCTGCATAACTCGGCCAGAAAAAATCATGTTTTTTCTTTGACATTTACTTATTGGGTGTTTTAAATATTGATTTGATGTAGTTTAAAAGTGATGTACTTCTGTATTTAAAAGTATTTTTCTTGATTGTTTCCAATGATGTTGAGGATGATTTCATCATTTTATTTAGGTTTTTAAACTTCTCACTTATTTCCCCACTAGACATATTGGTTGTACCCAATAACGAAGAAACATTTTCTTCAATACTTTTTAAATGCCCGAGATTACTGAGATTCGTTTTGCTTTTGCTTAAAGCTTCTTTGAGTAAGTCCAATTCTTCAATCGTGAAATTTTTGACACTATCACTAGACTTTTTGATGTGCTCTTTAAGGTCGTTGAATATTTCATTCATATTCTGAGCTGTATTTAAAGCGGACTCACTGACCTTACTTTTATGACTTTCAAGATCTTTAAAGTGCGTAGTTAGGAATTCCATCAATTCATTACTTCCAGCTAAATTGCCTTTAATATTGTCGGCAATTGTTTTAAAGTTTTCTGTTCTGTCAAGGATCTCGTTTGATTTAGTTGCAAGCTCATTGGAATTCGAAACAAAGGAATTTATATTCCCTAAATAGGTATTGAATTTTTCGATATTATCGGTGCTACTTTGTAGCTCTTTCATTACTTTGATATTGTATTTAGCAATTTGAGCGATTGGTATGTTGTCAATTTTGTCAAGTATTTCTTTTTGAGCATTGATCGTTTCTTTATTGTCCTTAAAGATGACAGATAATTCTTTGAGGTTGGTGTCTAATTCTTTATTGAATTTGAATAGATTTCTTTGAAGTGATTCAAATGTAGAGGTTAAATCTTTGTTTAGGGCAGGGAGGAGGTTTATTTGAATAAAGGTATAAAGATTGTTTTTGCGGCTTTCAATCTTCATTTTGGCAATTCTATAAAACCAACCTGATTTTAAAATTGTCAGAAACAATCCTGTAAAGCTTGCAAACATTGCAATTTTAACTCCGTTCAAAAGAGGTGATATACTTCCTGAAATGGAATCTAAACCGGTTGATGAAACCAGATCTCCCATTCCAAACAGTCCGATAATAATACCCATCATTGTTCCCATTAAACCAAGGTATAACGGAACGGAAATGGTCAGGTTGATTTCTTCTTCAAGGTTATCTGTATTTCTTTCGATGATATCCTTAATAAGGTTAAAGTCAGGAGATGAGAACCTATTTCTTAATAGATAAGTATTAGTTGAATTTAATATTTCATCAAATACAGGAGTAGTCTTAGTTACACATCTAATAATACTAAGATCAGAGGAGTCAATTTGATAATCTTCGATATTGATTTCTCCATTATTTAAATTGTAGTTGTGAATATTTTTCACGATTTCTAGAGCATCTATATTGTTTGCCTGCTCATTGGATATTTTAATTTCCACTACGGAAAGGTCATCAATTTTGGGTATTGCTTTCTTATATTGCTGAATTTTAATTACAGTTTTGGTGAAAACTGCAATTTGAACACATATGATAGCAATAACAAGTAATGCTTCAATTAGCGTAATATTATGACTAATAAATTCTGATAGCATAAATGAAGCTTTAGCAATACGTTATTTCCGCTTTCTTTTTTATGACCCAATGTTGACCGTCGTGTTCTACTAGCCCTGGTTTGTTCGTGGTTATATTCGTGCGGTTGTTATAATCATTTGAGGCATTACAAAATGGTTCAATATTGTTGAATTTATCTACAAGAGCAGATTTAATATTAATAAGTTTGAATTGAGCAGTATGGTCATTCGTTTTCTCAAATTCATACATGGAATTTTCTTTTTTAATATCGCTTGCTTCTTCAACAAAAGCATTATTCTCGATGTAGGAGGTCATGTAAAAATAGATTTTTTTAGGTGCGTCAACTGTTGATTTAGTGAATTGTCTGACGGGCTCATTCGACTGCTGTCTGGCTCGATTCTCTATGTTTTGTATTTTAGTTTCTAATTCCCTGCCCAAGATCTCTAGTTCCCTACGCGAAACATTGTTGGCATTCGTTGGGGAAGCTGCTACTTGCTGAGTATTCTGAGACTTGTCAAACTTGTACTTAAGTTTTTTGATTTCACCTTTCAAGTCCCTGTGATAGATCATAGATATAATGCCTAATATTAGCGCTGCAATACTTAATATTAGTGCGATAATAGAAGAAACATTGCTGCCTTTATTGGTTTGTATCTCTTCACTAACCGCAAAATTCTTCGTTTCATTTACCGTTTCAGTAGTAGGGGTTTGTTCCTGAATGGCTTTTACTTCAGTATAGGCAATTGAAATGGAGTCCTGTATTTTTTTCAATTGATCTTTTCGATCTTGAGATTCAGATTTAACTTTTTCATCACCAGACCATTCAGCAATTTTAGGATAATCTGGATATGAATCGTCACCATATATAATTATTTCATAAGCAATATCAATACCGTTCGTTTCTTTTTTTAATTTTTTGAATTCTTCTAAAATTTGTAATGCATTGTCTTTTTCAAATTGTTTTTTATCATCGATGCCTTTTCTCATTCCGATTTTATCACATTTAAAATCTTCATAGCTTCTCGGAGTATTTGAATCATCATTGTAACACGGGCATTCATTTTTAAATTGAGCAGAAACACCGTCTGAACTACTCATATTAAGTGATAGATGAATGAGCTGCGCAGCACAATAATCTAAAAACTTTATTTTTTCCTCTTTAATGTTCGTTTGAGATAAACAATTATTTGAAAGAAGTAGAATAAGTAAGCAGGATAATATAGTTGGTATAGATTTCATTTTATTCGGCGTCGGTTATAAGTTCATCTCTAATTTCATTTATGTATCCTATGATCGGGTAGAAGAAGCAGGTCTCGCTCAATGATGCATCTTTATCATCGCTCTCTATTCCATCTAATTCTCGATTATATTGAATCCCATGTTTAATATGTGCGGTTACGTTTTCGTTTATTTCCTTTTTGAATGTTTTAAAAGAATCTTGAGAAACATTGAAGGTATCTTCGAAATCAATTTCCTTATCCAAAGCAATAAACAAGTTATTGAAGGATTTTACTTCGTCGGATATACTTCCTACAAGCTGATTATTTTCAATATCATTATAGGTTATTTTGTCTCGACCTTTAACACAGTGATGAATTACTTTTAGACTGGCATAATCGTCAGTCATCTCACTGTCTTTAATGGTTAAACCACCTTTACTCGTTAATTCTTTTGGGTTTTCAGGTTGTGTGATTATTAATTTAGATCCCTTGTCATGCTCATAAACTTTATTGAAAATTATTTTTGATAAATCTTCTAGAAGCTTAGTGTCAGATGTTACAATATTGAGAATTTTAGAGGCCGTCCCACTGAAGAAAATATCTTTTGGCGGATCTATATCATTAAGATTCATGATAGAGGCTATATGGTATATGATAGCCGAATAGAAATACAAGGTTAATACCTTAAACTCTTTATCATTAGACAAAAGCTCGTTGTAAGAAAATAATTGACCCTTTGTTTCTTTTTGGTTTTTATGAATAGAAAATAAAAACGCATTGATATCTTCTGATCCGGATTCAGATATGTTTTTAAGGGTTTTTTGCAGTTGATCTAGCTTATTACTCTCAAATAGTTTATTAAAGTGAGCCGTATACTTTTTGAGCATTCTGTTTTCACTTGAGGCATTTCCCTTGAATCCGTCTCCAAATAATGCGTTCCCGGCAAACTTAAAAGAGGATAGTTTTAAAGGAATCCCATTTTTGAAGACAACCACATCAGTGGTACCGCCACCTATATCAATGCCGACGACGGGTTTGTCATAGCCGCCACCTGTCATACTTTTTCTCATATGGTAAAATGGTGCAAGGGACTCTGAAATTTGAGAAGGTTTTTCCGCATTCGGGAAATAATTTAGAAAGAGCTCCTCCCAATTTTTTCTCATATCAGCTTGGCGGGCTTTACTCATACTAGAGGGGAAAAATGTAGTGAGCTTCGTCTTTGATAAATCGCCATTGTTCAGCAATACTTTTGCCTTGAGCATGAGTATGAGCTGCTCAAAAAATTTTTCCATCCTGATTTTAGAAATGGAATGGTTATCTGCCCATTTTAAATTAGTGCTCAATTTACCATATTCTATGAGCGATCTCTTTCCGTATAAAAATGGGATGTTAAAATCAGCTAAGGCATTATTCTCTGTATTAGTATCAATACTTTTTTTCTCTAGAATTACAGTTCTTTGCGGGAAAATGAAGTTCGAGTCCATAGAAATATCCTCGGGAATGAACTCAATATCGATAAATTCATCAAGCAGACGTGAGTTTGCTAAACCCTTTGTGCTTATCGCTCTTAAGCCCTCCTTGTTTCTTAAATGTAAAGTTGCTATATGTTTGTTTTCACTAGCGTCTAGTTCAAATACTTTGGGTTGATTATTCTCACTCGTCTTGTACTCAATGTGCGTATTTGATGTTCCGAAGTCAATGGCAAATGAGAAGGATTCGTTTCCATTGGCTCTTTTCTTCCATTTTGGAATGATCATTCCTGAGGCACCTGCACTGTTAATTTGGATAAAATCAAAATTATCTTCAACAACGTAGTAATTTGAATTAATTCCTTTAATATCGGCTTTATTTGTTCTCGTCGTGCTTTTTTTAGGGTTAATGATGGAACCATTGGCTTGTTCAAAAAAGTTTAACGCATAGTCAACTCCTTCTTTATCATTGTCAAGTAACTGTATGCGATAGCTCGGTGAACCTTGTTTTGTTCTTACAAACGGGAAAATTGACATTGAAAAGAGCTGCTTTACAATTCCGCCCTTATTGTTTTTTTCGTCTTTTTCTGAGGTGCTTAAATAGCTTCTTTCTAAAAGAATAAAGTTATTGTTTTGAATGGGAATTCTCAAGCTTACTTTTACTGAAGTTACGTCTGCGAGATTTGTCTCTTTCATCGTAATTTCTGGTGTATTTGCACTTGCAGAAATCAAATCATCTGTATCAAAATATTCGAAAAAGGTCTTTTTTAATGGCAAGATATAACCTTGTTCGGTGGGGTTTTCATCTAATTTATTCCCACTGTAAAATTGATCGTTGTTTGTAGGGTAAATGAGTTGGATTAAGTTTGGTTCAAGAAAATCACTTACCGTTAGATATGGGTATTTAATCGTTTGTTCATGCCCTGGTAAATATCTTTCTGATAAGGTGGTAGCATCCAGATACGGAACAGGTGCATTGTTGGTCCAAGGCCCTTGAACATAGTTTAATGGTTGCGAAAAATTATTTTGTAAAACGAGCGGTAATTGATTAGAATCTCCCTTAATGGAATTAATTCTAAAATCACAGGTCTCTGCGATTTCAGTCGTTTGTTGTCCACTTTTAATCTTTTTTAAATTAACGCCAAGAACAGTTACAATGTCGTTTGCGTTTAAACTTGTGTCGAGATCGTTGTACAGTGCATTAATGTCATTTGATACAAGCGTGTTTAGCTCATTGTATAAGACATTATTTTCATTATTTAGAATTTTTAAGTTTTCATTTAAATAATCCCTCATTACAGGCATATTTGTTGAAAGAGTAGGGTCTTTAAAAAGTAAATGCAGGTATTTCTGAAATTCTTTATCTCTTTTATATAAAGGCGCGTATTGATTATCAAATAGTATATCTGTTGATCCAAAAGACTGCTGCGCATGATTCAATGAATTTCCTGTCGTAAAAAACAGGGTTACGGGAGATGTAGCGCCAATAATTTTATGGTTCACTTTAATAAGAAAAAGATGATTCATCTTACCAAAGTTGAATGCATCAGCATCTTGGTTTAAATAAAGCTCAAGTGTTTCGGCATACCTTTTATGGCTGACATCATTGCTCGCTTTCAAGTCAGCTATGTTTTGTTGTTTATCCCATTTTATTATTTCAAATGGAATATTTAAAGTGTCTTTATGAAAAACCAGCTCACAAAGATCGAGTGCATCAGAAACTAAGCGCTCATGATCTGTACTTGCTATGACAACACCAGTAGCATTTTTTTCGGCTGTTAGAGCTTGGGTTTGGTTTATTGCCTCAAAGGCAGATCTGACCAAATCCATCCTCGCGAATGGGCTTGGAATCGAGCATGGCATAGACTGTGATTGCCCTCCATCAGGGTCCTTTATATTTTTTATGATGTTATTTTGGTATGCTTGCGCTTGAAACCAGTCCTCTCCATCTTGTCCTGAATATCCAAATTTGTTGGCCATAATATTTTTATTTTATCGAATAATTCTCTTCTAATAGTTCTGTTAGTGTTTCATGAAACAATGAAAGAAACTTGGATTCTTTATTTGTGTATACTTCGTTTCTAGAATTCTTAGAAAGTAAATCATCTATGTGTGAATACTTAATACTACTTTTAAATAGATTAAGTATACCGCCTTTTTTACCCTCATAACCATGTATGAAACTATGAATATCGGCTTCTAAATTGAATGGGCTAAAACCTCTAACAGTTTTCCCCATCTCTTCTAGCCATTCACTATAATGCTTGAAAAAACCAGTTACATGTGTTTCGAAAAAAGTCGTATTCGTGAACCCGTCATCTATTTCTAGTTTGTTGTTCATGGTCCAAGCTTGGTTTCCTAAAACCTCATGCAGTCGCTCCTCTTTATATTTATAAAGCATTGTAAATGCCGAAAGTGCGTTACTGATTTTCTTCTGTGTTATGTGTGTAAGGTCTTTTAGCTTGAGGTCTAACTCATCATTTGATTCAATCGAAAATTCTTTATATACAGGTCCATTCACTTTTCCATTGTTGGTCGTTAATAAAGCATCATCAGTATTCATGAAATCCATTACCGCCAATGCGGAAAACATTTCAACCACATGGGCTGGATTTTTTTGTCCATTGTCTCCAGGATCATTTTCGAAAGGAGTACCGGTATGCTGATCCGTTATATAATAAAGTGAATTGATACTTTGATTTAGGTTGTCCTTGTAATAAGAGAGTGCTGATTTTGTTTTGGCAATAAAGTCAGCTTTTCTTATCGGGCTGTCAATATCATTGTCTAAATTAAAATAGGGCATAACAGAAATGGCTCCAATTCTACTATTTGATAAATGTGCTGAGTTTTGAATCTGTGTAGCATTGTTGTTGGCATCTCTAATGTTTTTTACAATCGTTGGAAATCCTGCCGCTCCCGTACCACCAAAAATCGAGCTAATCACAAAAATTCGGTCATTACTTCCAAAATTATTCGCTATAACTTTAAATTCAGGAGAATCTTTGAATTGGTTTAGGACAACACTTCCAATGTTTGGATTACCCACAAATCCGATGTCCATTTCAACATCTAACAAGTTCACTTCATTTCCCAGACTATTTCTCGAAATTCCCGAAAACAAAAGATCAGTGAGGTCCTTATTGACTGGGTCAAGACCGCTAAAATTAATGTAGTCTTTGAATTTCCTTTGTGTTACATCTTGTAGTGTAAATGTAAAGCTAGAATCCAAAATGTTATTTTCGTCTAATTCGTCTAGGGTAGTTATTTTGTGGTGAAAAAAACCCTGATTTCCCTCGACATCTATGTGCGCTCTCCTTATCGCTTGATATTGTCCAAGAATTTTTTGCGTTCTCTGCAGATCTTCATTTGATGCATGAGGATCGATAATTACCGGAACAATTTCAAATTGATTTCTTGTGGTTACCCCAGAGGCAAGTAACATGGTAAGCGCTTTTAGAACTCTTGATCCAGTTCCACCAATTGCTAAAACAAATAATTTATCCATAATTTTTGATTAAAAAGGGTTCCAAAGTGTAGTAAACCTGCAGTTGTCTCCCCACATTCTAGGGTAGGGGAAAGAGGTTAAAAGTGCCATTATGATCAGCGACCAGATCGCAACTGAAATTCCAAAAGCAATACAGTCCGAAGTTGTAAACAAAATGGAATCGTCAATATTCCCAGCAATTAGTTCATTATAAGGGATACCAAATGCAATCAAAAAATTAATCACACATACGGATAAAACCATCAACCATAAATGTTTGGCCTTATTGAAAGTTGAACTATCAATGATATGGTATTGCAAGGCGTAAAAAACGGAGCATATCAAGATAATTACAATTCCAAAAATAGAATAATAATCGGTCCCTGAATAAGATTGTGAAATTGGGTCCCATCCTCTAAGCCAATCTCCAAGAGTGAAAGCATCATAAATTGGGAATCCAAAAAATTCAAATATCGAGGCAAATAGTTCCTTCATTAGCTTTTTATTTTAATAGTAAATGTTCCAAAGGGCTTTTCTTTGTAATGATACCCATCGTATATTCCTTTAAGAATATATTTAATGCCAAATGTTTTCTTTTTTTCTTCTTGATCGTTCTCTATACCTGTATCATCTATCGAGTGAAATTCATCAACCCAATTTGGTAATGAAGGATTAAGTTTAATAGTTAAATTCGTTTTCCTTATTCCGGATTTTGTCTCGATGGTCATCATGTAGTCTTTGTTTGGATAATTAACATTATCCCTTAATTTTTTCACTGATAAAATTTTATAGTTATTATCTGAAACGGAGTAATTTTTAATACTCTTAATAAATTCAGATTCAAGAATGTAATCAGACATATCCATGGCAACTTCAAATTTAAGTGATTGGCTACTGCCTCTTCTATTAGAACCTATCTTCGCGTCATATAAAGATAGATTTCTAACATATTTTTTATTAAAGGAACCACATAGAGCCTTCGCATTTATTTTGATGTCAATTTTTTTACTTTTTGCAATTTCACATATCATTTTATTCGTGTATTTGAATTTTTTTTGACTCAATAGGTCTTCTTTAATTAATTTTTTCATGTGTTTTCTACTTGCAACAAGAATCACATAATAGGGACGGGAGGACCAATTCGCGTCATGTTCCTGATCCAAATAATCCCAATATTTCCCCCCTGCAAACTTCGACTCTAAGCGAAATGCAATAGTGACCAAATCTTTATCTTTAATAGTTGTAGCAAGAACAATTTTTATTCTGTTTTTTAACGCAACTAATGCATCTAATGCATTTTTGTACGATGGTATACAATCGGATATAAATATTGCTCCATTTTTGGACGAAATATGGTGTTCAAATATTTCATTGAATATTTCGTCAAACTTGGTAGTGTTTCTTACTTTTTGAATTTTAAATTTGTTAAAATTTGTTTTGATTAAACGAGAATTAAAATTCTTTTGCATAATTTGAATATTACCTCTTAGGTCAGCTACGCGAACTGAGAATTTATCATTATTTTGAGCTTTAGGAATTACATTGGAATAAAAAAGTTCTAAAGTGTCATAAAATGGTTCGAGGGATAAATTGGTAATTAAATTAAAAAACTGATCTTTAAATTCTGAATTTTGGGCATTAAAATATCCGTTCATGCTCGGTCCTACCTCTAAAAACACGTTCATGTTGTACTTAGATGTGTCGATGAGTTTTATCCTGGACTCGAGGATTACTTTTGGATTTTCGGCATCGGCTAGTTCTTTTAAATCCTTATCAAATGTATTACCTTCATAAATCTGTTTGAGGCCGTCCTCTTCTTCAATCGTTATCCTACCATCCTTTGAAAATAATTTAAATTTCTGTTCAAATCCACCTGGTCCAGGACATGATTTAACTAGAAGAATTATTAACGCTATCAAAATACCCGCAATTACAAAGTATTTGGCTTTATTATTTTTTTTGCTTTTACCCATGAAAATTATCTGTCTTTTCTTAAGAGAAGCCAACTTAGTTAATATTTTTTTATTTTTCAAATAAATACGTTAATTGGTACTAAGAAAATATTCTTTACCCCAATCATTATTATTAGGTCTATACTGTCAAAAGGGAAAAATCGAATCCCTAGGTGATTGATTTGATGGTTCGTTGTTTGAGAATCAAAGTTTTTTAATATTCTTGGTTAATTGAAGTAAGAGGTTTGTAATGATTTACTACATTCTTCTATGAGCTGAAATATTTTTTTTTATCTTTCATAGTTTTATGGCGAAATACAGAGATTTTGAATCTTTAAAGGAACTTCAACCTATGGAGCGTGACAAGGCGAAAAAAAAGCTCCATAATTATTGGGGTACTCAAAAATTTATTTTCCAAGCAAAATTTCATATACCCAAGAATATAACTCTAAGAGAAGGAACCATGCCCTTTGGTTACTTCAGAAACTTTCGGTTAAATGGACAATTGATTGATTATCCAATTGAGAATTCATTTGACTACAACAGAAGAATAAGTATTAAACATATCATTAAGAATGGTCTCGAGGATAATGAAACTTATGAGGTAGAGGTAGATTTAAATATAGATAAATATCGAAAGCATAATCCTTACTCACTTAAGATTAAACGATTTAAGCAGATGAAAGATGATTCAAAAAGTCATAGCGATGATAACAATTTGGTAAAAGCTATACAGAGAACATATCTTGAAAATACTGATTTTCAATATGCTCAGCAGATGTTTAATCAGGCGACATCTATTGAAACTTTGTCAACAGATATATATGCCGAGAATAAACGTTTCATTTATGAACTCATTCAAAATGCAGATGATGCCGCGCTTGAGTCAAACGCTGCACTATCCGTAGATATTTTTGATAAGTATGTTGTTGTTTCGCATAATGGGGAGCCTTTTGACTCTCGGGATATTCAAGGCCTCTGTAATGTTGGTATGGGTACCAAATCCGATGATGCCTCAAAGACAGGATATAAAGGAATTGGTTTTAAATCGGTTTTTGGACAACCAGACGGTATCGTTTATGTAAAAACAGAATCAACGTTATTTCGATTTGATCGGGATTTTTCCGAAAGGAAAAGTTGGAATCAAAAGAAATGGGGAGATAAAAGTACTTGGGAAAAAGAAAAAGGAGTGCGATTTCAATGTCCATGGCAAATGATGCCAATATTATCAAATGAAATTGGTGACAAAGCAGTTGATGTCATTATGAACAAAGATGATTTTTCTGTTAAAACAGCTATAAAAATAAATGATGGTTCAGTTTTGTACAATGACATCATCACCATATTCGAAGACGCAAAGTTTATGTTGTTTTTAAGGCGCATTAAAACAGTACATATCAATTTTAAGAACCAACTAACAAAAATTGAAAAGGTTAAAAACGATGAGCTTTCAGGTGCATTGTATCTTCGTAGAAATGATAAGATTATCTCAAGCTTTTATGTAAAGAAATGGATACATGATATACCCGTCAAAATTCAGGAGGAGTTAAGATCGGACAAAAAGACCCCAGAGAAAATTCAGAATATGAAAAAAACTGAAATTTCTTTTGCATTTCAGCTCAATGAGACCTGTGATGAAATTCAATTGCTAAAGGAAAACCAAAGTCCATTGTATTCTTACCTGCCTACCGAAACCAAAGAATACAATTTACCATTTATTGTGAATTGTAATTTTTTGTTGGATGCCAGTAGAGAAAAAATCCATAAGAACCGTAAGTGGAATCAGTGGCTATTTCAGGTAATTGGCTTTAAGACTGTTGAGTGTTGTTATGAATTTGCGAATAATAACTTATTTGAGTCAACCTACCTTTCCGTTTTAAGGAATGGGTATCATAATTTGTCGGATAACCTAAGTAAAAAAATAAATGAGGGATTAAAAAAAGGCTTTGAGAATTACCCGATAGTTCGAAATAATGAAAACGAGCTCAGCAAAATATCTGATATTTATTTCGACCCCTATGATTTATATGGTCTCGATATACTGTTCTCAGAAAAAATCGCCGAATTTTTAAGTAATTATAAGGTAAAAAAAGCAATTTTATCGAATAATATCATTACGCTTTCCGAACATAACCGAATTTTGAAAAAATTCAATCCCAATGAGCTAAATGAATCTATTCTTCAGGAGTTTTTTGGCTCTGAACATTTACGAGATGCTATAACGCTTAACAATAATTCTAAATTATTACAATTTGTCTTACCATACGAAGAAAAAGATCCTTCCGGAAAATGGTATTCTGTATTAACGAATCATCAATTGATAATCAATCAAGATAGTGAGCTAGATTTCATAACGGGAGTTTGCTTTCCGATGGATATATTAACCGATAATGAATATCAAAATAGATTAATACATGAAAGTATTTACCGTGATATTAAGCTTGACGATGGACTCATTAAGTGGCTCGAAAAGCTCGGAGTTACTTACCCGGGTAGTATTGCTTATCTTGAAATAGAAATAATCGGAAATATTGATAATTGTGTTTCAAATGATAATTTTTTAGATATCACCAAATTCATATTTGGCTTACATGAAGCAGGAAAGCTAAATGATAGGCATTATGTCGACCTTCAAGAATTACCCTTAAAAACAAATGTCGGTCTTGTCAAGGCAAATAAATGTATATTACCAAATGCCTATAATCCTAATATTGATTTTAGCCAAGTTCTTGAATCGGTAAATATTGTTTCTGAGGATTACCTTGAAATATCTAATCCAATGGATTGTAGGTTATTTTTTAAGTTAATAAATGTTAACGATGATATTGATTTTATTGAATCATCCAAAAAAATATCATCAGAATTAAATGAGGATTATCTTCATAGCGCGTGCGCTTTTTCTCAAGATGAACATAAATACTCCCATTTAATTGGAGGTGGTCCTAATGTTCAATTTTATCTTCAGACATTTTCTTTTCTTGATTCTATTACAAACCCCAATTTTTCTATTGTTTTTTGGGAGGCTTTGTTTTCAAAGTTCAAAATACAAATTGACAAAACAGAGGAAGTGTCATGTTCTCACGGAAAAAGGAGGTCACGTGTTCATTATAAAATTGGGGAGTCCTATTCCCTTTCTTCATTAGACAAGATGCACTGGGGTTATTATCCTCATAATAGGACATTTACTCAGGGTTATTTCTTTTGGTATATAGAAAATATTAAATGCATTCCTACAACGTGTGGTTTGAGTTTGGCCCAGGATTCGTTTGTAAATTCGGTTTACAATAAAGAACTAGGAGGAGACTTTCTCCCGATCGTAATTTTAAATTCTGATGTACCTGATGATTGGAGTAAGATTTTAAAATTAAAGTCCAATTTTTCGACAAAGGACTTACTCATTATCTTACAACAAATCGCTGCTCGAGTTCATTCAAAAGGAACTCCTTCTAAGGGAAATCAAAAGAGGATCGGTATGGTCTACAATGATTTACTCAAACAACTAGAAATAGATAGAGTCAGTGCTGTAGAGGGAATTAAAGATTGGTCCAAAAACAATCTGTTGATTAGTTCATCAAAAAAGATTTTGGAACCACAAAAACTTTATTGGATAAAAGTACCTGGATTTGCAAATCAATCATCCAGTATTGAGACCATTTATTTACCTCATAACATTGACGAAAAGAATGAAAATTTTGAGCTTCTCTTGGATTCTTTTGGAGTGCGTATAATTGAAGACTTCGACTATCAGGCTGAAAATAAAAAAGAATTTTATGACCTAAAAATTAAATTGCTTTTCTTGCTTGGACCCTTGGCGTTAATTCTTAAACATAAAATGCAGATACATGATATCGATCGATTTATGTCCGAGCGATATCAAAAGTTGTCGAAAGTTAAGTTCATCATTTGTCAAAATTTAAGGCCAGTTTTTCTCCACGATTCAGAAAAAATAGAGGGAGAGCCCATTTCTCATTATTTCGATAAAAACAAATTTGAATTTCTAATTACCACTCCGTGGGATAATCCAGTTTCACTTTTGAATTTATCCTATAATCTTGCTGCTTTAATTTCTATCCTTAAGGTTGAAAAAGAAATGATGATGCTTTTAGGGTCGAACGAGGCTCAAGTTATGAGTTATTTAAAGATTCTAAAGTTAGACCCTGCTGATTATGAGAATTGCAATAGTCATATTGATATTCTAGACTTAATTAAAGAGCTTAGGGGCAAATCTAAACCGAATACAACAGAAGAGTTGGTTTCCCCTAAAGATAATACCGTGAAACCTGAAAATCAAAAAGAAGTTGAAGAAACCGAAGATGATGATGATGGTGAAGAAGAAGATACTCGGATAACTTATTCTGAAGAGGAGGAAGAAATAATCAAAAGACTTTTTGAGGATTCTTTAACGGGATCACAAAAAAATGACTCAAATCTAGAGGCTCATATTAAGGCTTTGAATTACTATAAACAAGAGGGCTACGACATAAGTAAAGCAGAAAATAATTTTCATGAAAATTTTAAGGATAGATACTTGTTTCCGGTTACCATTAATGGAATTGAACACAAGGTAATGTGCAGAAGTGCAGTCACAGGACTGCTTTACTTAACAGCACATCCCTGGCATGAACTTTCAAAAGAGAACACCGAGTTGTATATACTTTTGGGTAAGGATTATGACAATTGTAAAATTGCTCGAAATAAAATGGATTTACAATCAGAAGACGCCGACTATTGGTTGTTACGTAGGGATATTGACGAAGACATTGAAAAGTTAGATAAGCTCGTTAAGAGTGAGGAAGAGAGAGAAAAACTACAAATTTTATTCAATGTTAAGGAGGGTTCACTTTTTGAGTCAATTTTTAAAAATTGGGATAAAAACAATAATGATGGTCCAATAAGTATTAACGAAGGAAATGAAGATGAGGTATGATTGATTTTTTACCTAATGATAAACATATCAAGTTTTATGAGATTCAGCTAAAGGAAATGGAACTCGAGAGAAAGCGATATGTCCATTCTCCTGTAAATAAGTTATGGGCTGAAGGTCGTTTGTTTTTTGGTAGGATATGGAAGTATGATGAGGCTAAAGGTCAATTAATTTTGCGTTTCAAGAAAGACTCAAATAAAAAATCCAGTTTACCTCGATTAAAAGTACCTTATCAATTGTGTGTAGTCGGTAGTGATGCTCCATCGTCTCCCAAGGATTTCACTTTCTCCTATAATGAATTTAGAGAGAGTAAATCAGTTTTTGACTCTCGGTGTGTTCCCGCCTACACAAAAAAAGGTGGCGATGAATGGAGGCTTCAAGGATGTGATCAAGTGACTCTAGAATTAGTTTCGAAGATTAAACCATTCCTAGATCAAGGCATCCATCCATTAATCATACTGGCAGAAGAAGATCCCCCATATAAGTACTTGCAGAATTTACGGCAGTTTGTTTTGGAGAATCCTCGTAACACCTTACTTAATTCTCAAATTGATATTTATAACAGTCATTGGCAGCCAACGAATTTACCTCCTCACAATATCTTACTAGATCGTGTATTGGAATTAATAGATGAAAATGATAACCTAATAATACAAGGTCCTCCGGGGACAGGTAAAACGCAGATGATTGCAGGTATTTGTTCAAGTTATATGGCCAATGGTTTTGGAGTTTGCGTAACAGCACTTACAAATAAGGCTTTGGTCGAGGTTTGTCAAAAAGACCCGCTTTCAGCATATTTGAGGGATGGTCATATTTACAAAACCAATTTAACATCTGATGAGAGAAAAAAGTGTAAGGGACTTCGGGAGGCAAAAGATTTAATGGCCTCAAGTTCTGAATTATTACTTACTACATATTACAAACTTTCCCAGGATTTAACGGATTTAAATGGTAAAAAAGGAAAGTTTGATATTCTAATTATCGAGGAAGCGTCTCAGGCATACTTAGCCACTATAGCTGGTTTTATAGAGTTGGGAGTAAAAGTCCTTATGGTAGGTGATCCAATGCAAATGTATCCAATAGTCCAAAATCAAGAAAAGGTCAATAAACTTCACCACAAAATTGAAAATGCGATTCGAGGTCTAGAGGTTTATAGCTATGCAAATGAGTCAATAAGTTACAGGATTAAAGATTCTTTTCGTTTGACCACTGATGCTTGTGAGCAGACAGGGATTTTCTATAATGATTCCTTAAATTCTGTCTCAACAATTGATGGCCTAACTAACGTAAAGGGTAATTCAAAATTTATTCCGAAAAATGGCGAGACTCATTTTATTTTAAATAAACTATCAGCATCTACAGACGTATTAATTAGTCAAGCGGTCGAAATTGCTACTAATCTAAAGCAGGACAACAAAACATTCGAAGTTGCCATATTGTCCAATCTTAAAAAGACGGTTGATGATGTGTATGATAAAATATTTGATCATTTTAATTCATTAGATGGATTTACAATTGAAACGATCGATCGAATTCAAGGTATGACTTGTGATATTTGTATTGTCGTTGTGGAATCATCTGCTCAATTTGCATTCCTCTTAAATAGATTTAATGTTGCTACGTCGAGATCAACAAGGGGTACAATATTTATAGCACGAAATAGTATTGAACACATGCAGTCTATCAATCCATTGGTAAAAAGATTTATTGATAAGTCGAATAAAATATTAATATCTGAATCGTAAATTTTTATATTTAAAGAACCGCTTAACCTTTAATCAAATAACCCAGTTTGTATTTTTTAACCTTACTATTCAGTGTGTTATAGGCCCAGCCAATAGCTTCTGCCGACTTTGATCGGTTGCCATTAAAAATTTGAAGTACTCTTTCAATGTGCTCTTTTTCTACATGCTCAATATTTAAAGGTTTTTCCTCGTTGCTTTGATTCAGTTCTACAGGCAAATCCATTTTTTCGACTTGTTCTTCATTGAACACATAGAGTTTAGTAATGATGTTCTCCATTTCTCTTATGTTTCCTGGATAGGTGTAATTGACTAACTTGTTTTCAGCGTCTTTGCTCAGCTTTAAAACTTTTGATTTATTTAAATCTTTTTTCTTCTTTTTGAGAAAGAATTTTAACATCGTTTTAATGTCCCTTTGACCTCTTTCCAATAGTGAGGGTAGGGTGAGCTCTACAATAGATAGTCTGTAATACAAATCCCATCTGAATTCTCCTTTTTTACATTTTTCAATTAGGTTTTGATGAGTTGCCGCAATGATCCGAACATTTATTTTTTGCTCTTTATCACCAATAGGCATGATAACGCCCTCTTGTATGACTCTTAATAGGGATTGCTGCATGTATGGGCTGATATCACCAATTTCATCAAGAAAAATGGTTCCTTCATCAGCATTCTTAAATAGCCCGGGTTGATCATCTTTTGCATCTGTAAATGCTCCTTTTTTGTATCCAAAAAGGCGTGATTCCAATAATTGATCTCCTATTGCGGAACAGTTTATAGTGACATATGCTTGATCTTTTCGGATAGATTGATCATGAATGAATCTCGCTAAATTTTCTTTTCCCGTTCCGCTTTGTCCTTTAATCAAAGTAGTTATTCCATCTGTAAGTGCAATTTTAGTTGCCAGA
>Ga0209632_10001739_pt1 | contig 21637 bp, 13 predicted proteins | sample COG_10_FD_184754 | JGI IMG/M metagenome (GOLD analysis project Ga0209632, IMG submission 184754) | Pelagic Microbial community sample from North Sea - COGITO 998_met_10 (SPAdes) (version 2) | ecosystem: Environmental > Aquatic > Marine > Neritic zone/Coastal water | place: Helgoland, sampling... | reverse complement strand
AGGAATCAATTCTATCTAAACGTTCAGAGGAAACTCCTTGATTTTCAGGTAGGTTTTTTTTTGAATTAGTTTGGTCACAGCTGGAAACAAAAAAGATTAATGTTAAACCTAAAATTATTTTTTTCATAGTAAGATTATGTATTCTTAAATCTAAAATACATGATTAATAATTGGATTTATTTTGTAGTGTTAATTCCCAAGGTATTTAAATATTTGACATGTTGATCTAATCGTGGTTTATATTCTTTCCAAATTCTTTTATCCATTGAGGTCCAACCAACTTCTGCGTGTCCCAGCAACCTTGGAAACACTAAATAGGATAGCTCTTCAAATGTAGATACAGTTTCTGTCCAAATAGGTGCTTCGATTCCTAAGATTTCAAGATTGATTAATTCTTCGGATACTGTTTGGGGATCCCAATTATATGCATTTTTAACAGAAGAATATCCAGCCCAGGACAAACCAAAAACACTTAAACTATCATATTTCATGTCAAGATAAGCATGGCTTGCAGGAGAATATATTACACTCTCACTTTTACTAATAATATCATAATCACTTTCATCATTCCAATATTGAAGAATTTTTCCAGTTTTAGAATTATTTCCCCATGTAATCGCTATTTTTTTATTTTTTTCAACATAGGTGAAAACGGAATCAATAATTTGAATAAAATCTTCTTTAGATGTAACATAGGATTCGTCCCCACCAACATGAAAATATGGGCCAGGTGTAAGCAAAGATATTTCTTCAATGACGTCTTTTAAAAATAAATAGGTTACCTCTTTATTGGCACAAAGAGTGCTAAATCCAACATCAATTCCTGTAAAAACAGGCGGGCTTATTCCATCACAATTCAATTCGGGATATGATACTAGAGCTGCATTTGTATGTCCTGGAATATCTATTTCAGGAACAATTGTAATATATCTATCTGCCGCATATTCAATAAGCTCTGAGTATTGTTTTTGAGTGAAAAAACCACCTGGAGTTCCGCCAACTTCTTTTTGCCCACCGATTGATGTTAGGTTTGGCCATTTTTTAATTTCTATTCTCCAGCCTTGATCATCAGAAAGATGCAGGTGTAGAAAATTCAATTTATACAAACTCATAATATCGATATACCGCTTAACATCATTAACATCAAAAAAATGTCGAGCAACATCGAGCATTGATCCTCTGTAATTATATTTAGAAGAATCAGAAATACTCCCATAAGGTAAAATTAAATCTGATTTTGAAGATGAAAATAAAATCAGTTGCGTTAATGTAGTTAATCCTCTGTAAAGCCCTTCACTGGTATGAGCTCTAATTAATATTTCTTCCTTCACAATTTCTAAATGATAAGCATCTGCTTGAATTTCAAGATCCAGATCTATTACTAGTTTTATTACTTTATCTCTCTTGGAATTATAGGAGGCTTCAAAAAGAGATGAATTTATCTTATTCTCCCAAACAGATTGGAATATTTTGATTGCTGAAGATAATCGTTGAGAATTAGAATTAGTTTCTATGAATTCTATATTTCGAGCGTATAAGTAACCTTCTAGACTATTAATCTGGTTAGGAAGAGGTATGAATGGAATGTCTTCTAATAATTGATTTTGAGAAAACACAATACTATTCATTAAAACTAGAATGATAAATACTTTACTAAATGACTTCATTAAATTGAATATTTAAATTTTTATACTATATAAATTCAGCATACAGTTCAAGGTTATGTTTTTTTTAGGTTAAAAGATTACCCTGATCATCCCATTCGGCCTGTTCATTTCTTTTATCCTGATCTATACATTTATCTATCCAATCTTGGTCATAGGCAACACCAACACTTTTCAATACATCTTCAGGAACTCCGTCCCAAATATTAGGTACGTTACCCTGGTATCCTATTTCTGAGACTCCAACCTCAGAGGTGAAATATCCTGTCATTACTAGATTTCTTAGTAAAGAGAAAAATTGAACTTCATGTAATTGTACATCTAAATCAGGATTAGGAAAAGCAATTTTATCAAGAATATATTTCTGTTCATTCTCTGAAATATTTATGAAGAGTCTTTTGAAATTTTGACTGCTATGAGTATTTAACCACATAAGACCCCCTCGTATTTTGGTTTGGAATTCAGGAATATCTTTCATCATAAACTCTATGAATTTGGGAACACCTGCTTGCTCTATAGTTCCTTCCTTTGTGGGGGGTAAAATTAAATTAGCTAAGACAACGATCAATATCATTTCAGACTCATCAAAGAATTTTTCTTGAAGTAATTTTTCGTCAAAAGCTGCTTCTTTTGGAGTTCTTCCGTATTTATAATCCCAAATTTTTTTTTCAATTATGGCTTCTGAATTTGGCGCACAGCTTTCAAGCAGCAATCCACCTCCAGCGATAGACCCTATAAATAACGACTTAATACTTTCTCTTCTATCCATTTCTTAAAAATTTTGTTTTTTAAATTGATCTATTATATGATCTGCTGTTCTCCATGATAGGGCTAAAATTGTCCAGGTTGGGTTTTTATCAGCCTGAGAAACAAAAGGACCTGCATCTACAATAAATACATTCTCCACATCATGTAGTCGCTCAAACTCGTTCACTACTGAAGTTTTCGGATCACTTCCCATTCGTGTTGTACCAACTTCATGTATTATTCTACCTGGAGCGTTAAGTCCAAAATTTTTATCTTTTCCTGGCTTATCCCCTAGAACAATCCCTCCCATATTATGAGCAATCTCTTCAAAGGTGTCGTGCATATGTTTAGCTTGTTTTCGCTCAAAATCTGACCAATGGTAATTAAATCTTAAAACTGGAATACCGAATTGATCTACCTGAGTTGGGTCAATTTCACAATAGTTATCTTTTTGAGCAATCGACTCTCCCCGGCCAGACATACCCAGGACTGAACCATAAAACTTTTTAACATCTTGGCGGAGAGAATTTCCATATCCTCCAACGGGTAATCCAAGGTGTTCGTTTAGAAGGTTTGGATCAAAACCAGTCCCATAAGAAGGCATACCCAAACCTCCCCAAACTTCAATATGATATCCTCTTGGAAAATCTAAATTCTTGTTATCTAACCACCATGGAGAATAAACGTGCATTCCACCCACGCCATCTTCGTTGTAGGTCTTTCGATCCATTAATTTTGGAATAAAAACAGCTCTGTCCGTACCTGTTGAATCATGAAGATACTTCCCTATCAAGTCACTACTATTACCCAAACCATTTGGGTGTTGGGTTGATTTAGAATTTAATAAAATTCGAGCACTACTACAGGCAGAAGCAGCTAAAACAACAACCTTAGATTTAAGACGATACTCCAAACGATCTTTTTTATTTATATAAGAAACCCCAGATGCTTTTCCATTTTGATCAACATCTACACGATGTACCATGCTATCTACATACAAGTCTATCTGACCGCCACTTTTTTGTGCGGGAAAAATTAAACAAGATCCTGATGAGAAATCTGCATAAACAGAACAGCTCCTGTTGCATTGACCACAGTAAAAACAAACACCTCTTTCTGAATTAATTCTTTTGGTTAAAACCGAAAGTCTTGAAGGCATTACTTTTACGTTTGACTTTCTTGCGCCATTTATGTAAAATAAATCGTGAAGTCTTGGTTTTGGGGGGGGGAGGAAAAATCCATCTGGATCGTTATACATGTTTTCTTTGGTTCCAAAAACACCAATAAGCTTATCTACTTTATCATAATAAGGTTTTATGTCTTCATAACCAATTGGCCAGTTCTCTCCTAGACCATCTTTATCTTTACTTTTAAAATCATTCGGACCAAAGCGAAGAGAAATACGGCCCCAATGATTAGTTCTACCTCCTAACATCCTTGATCGATACCAGTCAAACTCAGTGTCTCCGATTCTGTTGTAAGGTTCTCCTTCGATATCCCAGCCTCCATAGGCCATATCATATTCCCCAAAATCTCTTTGAGTACCTGCTCCTCTTCTAGGAGATTCATGAGCCCATTTAAATTGAGTTTGCTGATCTGGGTTTGCTGGATCAAAATGAGGGCCAGCTTCAATAACAGCAACCTTTAATCCTGAGTCTGCTAAAACTTTTGTAGCCATACCTCCACCTGCACCAGACCCAACAATTATTACATCATAATGTTTAGTGTTTTCAATTATTTCCATATTCAATTAATAGTTTTTTTATAAAAAATTATATCGTTTAAAAGTTCAATTATCTCATAATCAGTAATAGCAATAAATTTCTTTGCGTTTGAGTTATCCCTGTCTTCGACTCTAACCCAGAACTCTTTTTTATCATGTCCTTGTGCTGCACACATTAGGTGGTATTTTATTTTGTTAACAGTAATTTATTTTAATTAAATTTAATTAAAATAAATATCCACATAAAACAAATTAGACGAGTCTAATAATTACGTATACTAAAAAATAAAAATGTCAAAAATAAAGAGGTAAAAATAAATGTGTTTTAAACGAAATTTTGTTAAAATTTAGATGTGGTTGTTCAATTTAATAAACCTTTAAATACACCTGCTAGTATAGCAACACTTTTGGGTTTTAAATTAATAACATCTTGTCTAAATCGGATGAGCATTTGTGATGTTGTTTGTCCACCAATACCCCTATTTATAAAATTGTTATTAGAGAAAAATTCTGGCAAAAAATACTCTAGCCTTCTGTTATCGAATCTCCCATAAATACTGCATCTGGTGAACTTTTAGATATTTGTAATTCATTTAGCTGATTGTATTTGTCTATACCTGCACAGTCTAAATTCTTTAAAGCTTCGTTTAATTTATTATTAATTATTTCTTCACTAATTTCTTGTCGTTGTAAAGTAATAAAACATTAAAAGGTAAGTAATATAAGTGTTCTATAAATATGACATTATTTTTTAAAAAACTAACCCTTTTAGTTATTTAGTATTTGACATATTATACCAATGACATAAAATAATCTTCTAAAAAATTAAAATTATAATAATTTTTTGATTGATGTGAATTGAGTCTCAAAATTTAAAAGGCTCACGATTTTTTTTAAAATAAATTTTTCAATTTCGATCTCCTACCTACCCCCCCCATTTAAAAACAAAATCCACAAAACATATAAATCAATACCTTACCTTCTATAGTTGTGAAGAAAGCAACACTCAATTGAACGACAAAAGAGTTGTTTCCAAATCTAAAAAATATAATTTATCAATAAATAGAGATTATATAAGAGTATTTAGATCAATTAAATCCAAAAAAAAAGGTTTGAGCTTATTATGAAATTAATGGCTTTTATGTTACCCAAACAACAAGTATAACTCTCACTACTAATGAGCAATTGGACTGAGGTACGATTTAATAAATCTGTATTCTGAAGCCTTTAGTCTTGTCTTTTGACTGTTTTAACTCATGTAAAGTATATTCTAATTTTAAATAACCTCTACTAGTCAGTCAATAGAGAAAATCAAAGAGAGTATTATCACAGCTATATATTTCACAAGAGTTATCAACTAAGGAGTAATCAGAGGCAAAAAACTTTTAAAAGTTGAGGAAGAAAATACACTTAAGACAATCAAATCTGTGTAATTTTTAAAATAGCTATTTGAAACAACTCATATTTAGTATACAAAAAACTATATCTCATCTATTTTACATACAGAAACAACATCAATTTTGTAAATTATGTAAATGAAAAAATACCTTCTTGTTTTATTACTATCAATATCTCTTTCTTGCCAATCAGAAAAAAATGAAAATATTGAAACTAACAATAATAACATACCTTCGGTTTTGTCAAATGACTCTGATGGAGACGGAATAACAAACGATTTAGATCAAGATAATGATACACGAATGGGAGTTCCTGTTGACGATAGTGGTGTCATGCAAAACCCAATCTATTTGGATGAAAATGGTGTTACTATTAAAGCATTTGAATGGTCAATAATTGGTGATAATGGGATTTTTAATGAAATAATATATACGGTTGTTGACGAACAAACTTTACGAAATATGGTTTCAAGCGATGAAGATGTTACCAGGGTATGTACAAGTAAAGTAACCTTAATGACACAACTGTTCGATAATAAAAAAATATTTAATCAAGACATTAGTACTTGGGACACTTCTAATGTTAACGGTATGAATTTTATGTTTAATTTGGCTGAGGCATTTAATCAAAATATTAGTAGCTGGAACACTTCCAATGTACAAGACATGAATTACATGTTTAGAAATGCTTTATCATTTAATCAAAATATAAGATTTTGGGACACATCAAATGTAACTATAATGAGAGATATGTTTAATGGGGCAGTTACTTTTAATCAAGATTTAAGTTCTTGGAATGTTTTGAAAGTATATGATTGTCAGTCTGTTTTTGGCAACACCCCTAATTGGACTCTCCAAAAACCAGCATTCTCAAACTGTACCCCTTAAAAAAACAGCTTTAATAATTAAGTTTTAATCGAAACACTAATAATTACATACCCCTTAAAATACAAGTAATAAACTAAATATTAATAGTTAATTTTAATTTCATAAACTCAATATTACAATTTAAGTTAAGGAACATGAATCTGAAAATTTCTCTGTATTTAATATTTTTTAATATAATTATAACCTACGGCCAACAGACTTCCAAGTCAGTTAAAATAGAAAATAATTCAGATACATTTTCAATGGTAGACGAACTCAGAAAACTAAGATCTGAGGGTGACCCTAGAAATTATTACCATTGGAATGCACAACTTGCAGCTTTATACGCAGCACAAATTTCAAAAGTTGGGCCAGAAGAAAAATTAATAACTTGGTATAAATACTGTCAGCAACTCTTAAAATCTGGTGAAAATCAGAAATGCATTGATGAAATTGAAAATCTAATATCTAGACAAAATCTATCTTATCAGGATTTTATTACCAAAGATTTACTTCCCGTCATTGAGTTATTAGCTCTAGCTTATTTGAGATTAGGCGAGTCAACAAATTGTCAAAACAACCACAATGCATTCTCCTGTATTTTGCCATTAAAAGATCAAGCTTATCATATTGATGTAAATGGATCTAAAAAAGCCATCATATTATATACTCAAATTTTTGAAAAATTTCCTAATGAAACCTATAAATGGCTAATAAACCTAGCCTATATGACGATTGGTAAACATCCAGATGGTATTCCAGAAAAGTATCTTATCAATCATCCCAATTGGAATATTGAAAGAAAAAAATTCCCTGCATTTAAAGATGTAGCCTTAGACTTAGGTATTGCCCATGATGGCTTATCTGGAGGAGTAAGTCTTGAAGACTTTAACAATGATGGTTTAATCGATATTTTTATGACTTCATATGGAATGGCTGATCAAAGTAAACTTTTCATAAACACCGGTAAAGGTTTTGTTGATAAAACTGAAGAATCCGGATTAAAGGGTATTGTTAGTGGACTTAATTGTATTCATGCAGACTATGATAATGACGGAAATATTGATATATTTATTTTAAGGGGAGCATGGCTTGGTAGTGGGGGAAATCATCCTAACTCACTTCTTAAGAATAATGGTGATGGTACTTTTACAGATGTAACAAAAGTTGCCGGACTACTCTCTTTTCATCCCACTCAAACAGCCGCTTGGGCTGACGTTAACAATGATGGATTCCTTGACCTTTTTATTGGAAATGAATCAGGGAAAAGTCAGTCACACCCATGCGAGCTTTATATAAATCAAAAAAACGGAAGGTTTTTAGAACAATCTACAAACTATAACCTTTCTTCTATTGAAGGCTTTATTAAAGGTGTTGTTTTTGGTGATATTAATAATGATAATTGGCCAGATCTTTATCTCTCTGTATTGGGGGGAGCTAATTTATTATTCAAAAACGATTTTGGGAAATTTAAAGATATTTCGCAAACAGCTGGTGTTCAAGGACCTAATTTTAGCTTTCCAACTTGGTTTTGGGATGTAAATAATGATGGATTCACTGATATTTTTGTATCCAGTTACGATACTAGTAATTTAAAAAATTTAGCCGGTGATTTTGCGAAAGAAATACAAGGGATTGAAGTATTGTCAAATAAATCTAAGCTCTTCATTAATAATGGTGATGAAACATTTAGTGATCAAAGTAAAAAATATAATATAGATATAAGCTTATATGGTATGGGTAGTAATTTTGGTGACCTTGATAACGATGGGTGGTTAGATTTCTATATTGGAACAGGATCTCCTGAATTTACTTCTGTTATTCCTAATAGGATGTTTAGAAACTCAGATGGTAAATCCTTTGAAGAAGTTACTTCAGCAGGTGGATTTGGACACATTCAAAAAGGACACGGTGTGGGTTTTGCCGATTTGGATAATGATGGTGATCAAGATATTTATACAGTTCTTGGTGGAGCTTATGAAGGGGATAACTATCCTAATATTTGTTTTGAAAACCCTATTTCAAATAATAATTGGATTATACTAAAGCTAGAAGGGGTTGAGTCAAACCGCAGTGCTATAGGGACTCAGTTAAAGCTTGATTTAGAAAACGGTAGAAGTATTTATTATTCGATTAATACTGGTGGAAGTTTTGGGGCAAACAGTTTGCAAGCTGAAATAGGCATAGGAAGTAGTGAATTTATTAATACCTTAACCATTATGTGGCCGAATTCAAAAGCTCAAATTTTTAAAAGAATAGAAGGAAATAAAAAATATAAGCTAGTCGAAGGGGGAAATAAATTAATTGAATATCCATATCACAAGATTCAATTAATGGGGAGGGAGATAATGCATCACAAGAATTAACTCTTCTAATACAAATCCTTATGATACTATTTCGGTATTGATGGCCTTTTGCTATACAATTATGGACAAAGCCTATATCTCAACTCTTGGAGGTTTATTTCCTCTTAAAGGAAAGAAAAGACAAGTTATTATCTTTCTGTTTTTAGAGACTCTAGATCATCCTGATTGATTAACTGATAATCAGTTCTTAGAACTATTTAGATTGTATCTTTTTAATTTATTTATTATTGTCTTTTTATTTGTCATAGAACATGTTATGATATTCCCCATTATACCTCATTGATTTTATAAAATAGGTTGTTATTTTCTTGACTTCATTTACTTCATCTAAATATTTACAGTTTAGGGATTAATATTTAGCTACATCATATCTATCAATTTACAGCCCCTGAATTAATAAATGATCGTGATTTATAGTTGAGGTATTTAACCATTTTAATGACTCTTCTTTTCATTATGTAATCTTTTAGTTTATGATGTTTACAAATTACTGTGGTGAAGTTCTATTTGAAAATCTTGAAAATTGAAGCAAATTAGATTTTAATGTTAATAATTGTATGTCATTTGTTAACGTTTGTTTTTATGATACATCATAAAACTATCAAAAATTGATTTAAGAGAGGTACGATTTAGTATACAAGAAACTTAAACTTGTCTAATTTTTAATTTTACCCTACAACAGTTTTGTAAATTTAAATTTATAAATTAAATATTATGAAAAAACTACTTTTTTTTTTAATGTTAGGGCCTTTGGTTTCTTTTGGACAAAATTATTCTTTAATATCAAAAGACATAAACTACTTTGGAAAGGATTTTTTTAGACTTGAAGGCACCCTAATCCCAGACTCTCTCAAAGAGAATCGATACGACAGGTTACCTATTTCATATAAAGAGATTGTTCGAGAACCCGTCTGGGATTTGTCAAAATCATCAGCAGGAATGTCCATTCGTTTTCTTTCTAATTCAAAGAGTATAAATGTTAAATGGACAATTTTAAATAATCTTAAAATGAACCATATGGCTGAAACCGGAATTAAAGGAGTTGATTTATATTTCAAGAATAAAGATAACTGGCAATATCTTAATACGGGTCGTCCAGACGGAATTAAAAATGAATCTACTCTAATAAATAATATGTCAGAAGAGATGCGAGAGTTTAAAATATTTCTACCTCTTTATGATGGGGTTGTAAATATTGAAGTTGGTATTGACTCAAATAGTGTAATTAAAAAACCCTTAAAGAATAGAAATAAGCCAATCATTTTTTACGGAACCAGTATAACTCAAGGTGGCTGTGCCTCTCGTCCAGGAATGGCTCATACCAACATTATATCAAGAAAATTAGACCTTGATTGTATTAATTTTGGGTTTAGCGGAAATGGAAGAATGGAACAGCCCATAGCAAAATTAATGTCGGAATCAAAACCTCTATTCTATGTCATAGAATGTATGCCCAATATGGAAAATCAAGAAAACGTAACCAATAAAACAATTCCTTTAGTAAACACTATAAGAGAAAATAATCCTGAAGCTCCTATCGTTTTTGTTGAAAACTTTATCCCCACTTCTCCAATTTTAGATGAAAAAAGAGAGAATGAGATAAGAGGAATGAATTTAGCTTTAAAAACTGAATATCAAAAAATGATTTCTGAGGGTTATAATAATATTTTTTATATTGAAAGTAAAAATGCAATAGGTAACGACAATGAAGGCACGGTTGATGGAGTACATTTTACAGATTTAGGATTTTTAAGATATGCGGATTTTTTAATAGATAAGTTTGTTGAATTTGGACTTATAGATATCAAGTAAATTTCATAATATCAATTAATGACACAAAACTACCAATTAGCTTTTGGGGGATGTTTCCATATATAATTGGTTATTTTTTATAAAAAATTATACCTTCTAAACAATTCAATTGCTTCATAATCAGCAAGTCCAATATCATTAAACTTTTTTGCGTTTAATTGGTTTCTATCCTCTGCTCTGACCCAAAACTCTCTTCTATCGTCTCCCTGAAAAATAACTCCATCTTTTTGGGTTTGATGGTAAAAAATAGCTTTTCTTTTTCTTAAAACTTCAGAAGGACTTAAAGGAATAGCCATTTGAACCTCATGCAAATCCCAATCCATCCAAGCGCCTCGGTATAACCATACCCAACAATCTGATGCATACGGTTTTGTTTTAATTTTTTTAAGAGATTCGAATACTATATCTAAACATTTTCTGTGAGTCCCGTGTGGATCAGCTAAGTCTCCTGCAGCGTATATTTGATGCGGTTTAATTTTATTTATTAGATCAACTGTAGGTTTTATATCAGCTATTGAAATAGGTTTTTTTACAGCTTTACCTGTCTCGTAAAATGGTAAATTTAAAAAATGAATGTTTTTATCTTTTAATCCGAAATATCTCACGGCAGCTCTTGCCTCACTTTCCCTTATTTTCCCTTTAATGGCAAGCAATTCTTTGGAAGAAACATTTTCATTCCCTAATTCACTTTTTAATTTTTCCAGTTTATCTGGTATTTTACCAAAAATTGACTCAGATACTTCAATAAACTTAAGAACGTCCTGATTATTAACTGCAATGTTTCCTGAGGTTTGATAGACTACATGAACTTTATGGCCCTGACTAATTAAACGATCAAGTGTTCCTCCCATGGAGATTACATCATCATCTGGATGTGGGCTAAAAATTATACAGGTTTTAATCTTCGGCTGACTCCTTTCAGGGTATTTATCTTGGTTGACATTTTCTTTCCCACCAGGCCAACCTGTTATTGTTTTTTGAAGTCTATTGAAAATTTTAATGTTTAGTTTATAGCAGTTTCTTTCAACATTAAGAAGATCCGACATACCGTACATATTATAATCTTCATCAGTTAATTTTAAAACTGACTTTTGTGTCTTTTTGCATAACCAAAGAACAGCTTTACATATTAAATCGTCGGTCCATTTGCATGAATCTACTAGCCATGGTGTCTTAATTCTTGTTACATCAGCGGCTGCTTCGCTGTCCAAAACAACAGTTGCATTATTATGATTTTGCAAATAACTACAGGGAATATTTGGATCAACTTTGCCTTCAATAGATTTCAATACCACATGAGCTTTTTTATTTCCCCATGCCATCAAAATAATCCTTTTAGAAGCTAAGATTGTATTGATCCCCATAGTAATTGCTTTTTTTGGGACATTTTCAATCCCATTAAAAGCAGGGGCTGCATCAAAACGAGTAATGTGATCTAAAGTTACTAATCGAGTTATAGAATTAGCGTGAGACCCGGGCTCATTAAAGCCAATATGACCTGTTCGTCCAATTCCTAATATTTGAAGATCGATACCCCCTTGATCAATTATTTTTTGTTCATATTCTTTACAATACAAGTCTATTTCATATTGCGATAAGCTTCCTTTTGGGATATGAATATTTTTTGGGTCTATATCTATGTGATTAAATAAATTTTCATGCATAAAGTTATGATAGCTCTGAACGTGTTCAGGAGGTAACAAAAAGTACTCGTCTAAGTTAAATGTGACCACATTTTTAAAACTCAGTCCGTTATTATGAAGAGAAATTAATTCCCTGTAAACCGATAAAGGGGAGGAACCTGTAGCAAGTCCCAAAACACATAATTTATTTTGAGATTGTTTTAATTTTATTAATGCTCCAATTTCTTTAGCTATAGCTTTAGACCCTTTTTTCACATCATCAAAAACTAAATTATGAAGTCTTTCTAATCGATTTACTTCGATAGAACCGGGAATTTTATATTTTAAGTTATTCATTTATAGGTTTTAGATGATGTGAAAAAACAACAATTAATTGATTATCAAAAGTGATGAGGAACTTAACTTTATGCAAACGTTTGCATAAAATTTTTTATTAATGCTCCAATTTCTTTAGCTATAGCTTTAGACACTTTTTTCACATCATCAAAAACTAAATTATGAAGTCTTTCTAATCGATTTACTTCGATAGAACCGGGAATTTTATATTTTAAATTATTCATTTTTAGATTTTAGATTTTAGATTTTAGATTTTAGTCAAAAAAAATTAAAATTTTAAAAACCCTTTCATAAACTTAAAATGAAATGTTAGAGTTTGATACAAAACAAATCAAACTAACTAGAAAGGGTAATTTTTAAATTAAAAAAATAAAATAATACTACATATAACAATTAAAATAGATAAAATCATTATAATAATTTCTTTTTATTTACTAATATTAATTAAATGTAATTAAAAGAAAATTTATATTAAAAGAAATATAGACGAGTCTAATGATTTTATCTACTAAAAGTATATGTCCTTATTACAAGATCAAACTCAAAAACCCTTAAAAATTCTATAATAAATAATTGATTCTAATGATTTTATCAATTAAAAAAATAAAACTATTAAAAATAAAAAGTTGCTATCATTGGTCTAATTAATTAGTTTAGTTTTTATTTATAATTTCGTTAACACTTGATTTTTATTTAAAGACTAAGTTAGAGAATTTTTTCAAGAACAAAGCAGATGTTTTTCTCCCTAAGTTTTGTTTTAATCTTTTTATGATTAAAAAAATATATAAAAATATGTTTTCCGTATATGTGTTGGAAATTATTTTAGGGCTTAGCTTTTAGATGTTTTATGAAATATAAAACTCAAATGCAGTTATGAAGTTTAATTAAAATTAAATGGACCTTTATTGTTCTTTAAAAAATTTAGGGTTATAAATTAAATCTTCTACTTTGGTATCTATTAAAGTGAATAATTCATCAATACTTTGAACTGGAATTTTACAAAAATTATTTTCACACACGAAGTAATATGAATCAATAGGATCATGCCTGTCTTTTAATAAGTATAAACCTGATTTAGAAGCAGAAGTAGAAATAACCGAATTAGGAAGATAAAAGGGAAGTAGTAAATTCATTTTATCAATTGCTAATGGTCCTGTAATGGCTATTTCATAAAAAGGAAATGTAAAGTTGCATGTAGATTGTAACCAATTTGCATACTTTAATGGTTTCTGAAATAACATTGGTTGAATTAAAGAAGTCATTTTTTTAGCACGTATTTTGTATTCCGATAGACCAAAAAAGTGATTCAGCTTAAAGAGGTTTTCGGCCATCTTACTATTGGCTGATGGCAATAAATTATCTTCAAGCTGGACCATTGAGCCAGTAATAGATTGATTTTCATCTTTTGAAAATTTTAAATAAATTCCATCTTCAGAAGTAAATGTATTGAGCGTAAAGTCTGTTAACTCTTTAGCTAAAGAAAGTTTATTTTCGTCTGCAGTTACCTCATAATAACCAATTAACGCATCAATTAAAAAAACATAGTCTTCAAGAAGTAAAAGCGACTCTGAAGTGTTTGTAGTATGTTTAATTCTTTTCTTTTTATAAAAAGACTCTGAAATCAAAACATTTAATATTTGATTAGCCTGTTTTAAAAAAACTGAATCTCCAAAAGATTTATAAGAATCTATCAAACCTCTTATGGCAACAGCATTCCATGAAAATATAATCTTTTTATCTACAACAGGAGAAGGTTTATTCTGTCTCAAGCCATATAATTTATCTTTTACAATTATCTTCTGTTTTTTAAAATAATCCTCGGACCAATTATATTTATCAGCAAAAATAGAATCATTAGTCTGTCTAAAAAGTATAAACCTATTACTTTCCAATATTTCATCATTGGATATATTATAATAGTCTGAAAACCAACCAAAATTGTTTCCTAAAGCTTCATTTAAATCTTTTAAAGACCAGGTATAGAAGTCTCCCTCATTTATAAAACCATTTAAATCTTGACTATCTGCTGCAATTGAAGAGTAAAATAAAAGTGAAGGATCTTTCATTTCACTATTAAGGAATCTCAAAATCTTATAGGCTTCTTCTTTATAGAAATCATCCTTGAAAACTTGATAAAAGCTTGCATACAAACTCAACATTTGAACATTATCGTAAAGCATTTTTTCAAAGTGTGGAATTTTCCATTTTCTATCAATTGAATATCGATGAAATCCTCCGCCAATTTGATCATTAACCCCACCAAAAGAAATATTTAACAATGATTTTTTTAAAAAATCTTTAAGTTCTAACAAATCAAATTGAACTGCATATCTAAGCAAAGATTTTAAAACAATAGGTGACATAAATTTCTCACCCTTTCCAAAACCTCCATATTCCATATCCGATCTCTGACTAATTTCAGATACTATATTAGCCATATTCTCATTTGAAAAATCACTTTGCTCAATAAAAACTGTTGTTAAAAGTGTTTTAGATATTCCTTGCTCAATTTTTTTTGCATGATCTTTTAAATCCGAAGGGCGTGTTTTGTAAAAAGATTGAAGTTGCTTTAGTATTGATATCCATTGAGTTTTATCTACATAAGTTCCAGCCCATATAGGACTTCCGTCTGGCAAAGCTATTATGTTCATAGGCCATCCAACATTCCCAGAAATTGTTTTAAGTGCTTTCATAAAATGTGCATCTATATCAGGGCGCTCTTCACGGTCAACTTTTATGCTTATAAAATTCGAATTCATCTGAATTGCGACATCATTATCTTGGAAAGTCTCTTCCTCCATAACATGACACCAATGACAAGAAGAATAGCCTACGCTGACTACAATTAATTTCTGCTCAATTTTAGCACGTTCTAGAGCTTCTTCTCCCCATGGATTCCAATGAATAGGATTGTTTGCGTGTTGTTGAAGGTATAGACTGCCTTCATCAGCTAGTTTGTTTTGAGCGAATAGTAGGATTGATGAAAAAATGAAAAAAAATGAAAAATTACATCTGAGATTATACATTTTTTCTATTTAGATTTTATAAAACTCTGTAAGACATCATTATTATTGGCAACTAATATAATTGTTCCATCATTAGTTTTTACTTCAATCATTTTTTTTGCATCTCCAGGAGTAAAAAACCCACTTTGATTAACTGGAGAAAAAGTGTATTCTCCTGATTCTGAACCTAAAAAGAGGGCTCCAATTCCAGCATCGTTTCGAGGGGTTTCAATTTCAGAATGATGCATATTTCCTATCAATAAAATATCATTAATATCATCTTTATTATAATCATCAACCAAAAAGTCATTGACTGATGAAAATTGTGCTCTTACAGGGAGTTTATTTATCATAAAGTCCCCAGAACCAAGATTGGTAAGTATGGCACTTGAAAAATAAGTAGCTTGATAGTTTAATGAATTATTCAAAAGGTCTCCATAAACGTTATTTACATCCAGGCTTGCAAAAACATCGTATTTCATGAATTTCTCTTTAATTTCAGGCACCTGTTGAGCAGAGCAAGAAAAACCTCTCAATGGATATTGAATACCGTAGTTATAATAAGTAAGAACGATGTCATTTTTCCCGTTTTGATCAAAGTCATCATAATAAACTTCAAAAGGACTTTCAGCCTTTGCCTTGTACTTATAGTTTTCTCCTAAATTACCAACTAATAAATCCATATCGCCATCATTATCTATGTCTGCCTCTTTAATTGTAAACCACCAACCTTTCAATTTATCAAGATTAGGGGTCAGTTTTGGGTAAAGTATGCCAGCCATATTTTCATAAATACGAATTGAAGACCATTCACCAACAACGACTAGGTCTTTATCATTATCATTATCAATATCTGTCCAAATGGCATCACTTACCATTCCCCAGTCTTTGAAGTTTTTACTGTTAACACTGTCAATTTCAAAAACACCTTTATTGTTTTTTAAAATATAACTTGAGGTTGGTTCAGGATAACTCCATGGTTTCAACTTAGATCCAATAAAAAGGTCTAAATCACCATCTTTGTCATAATCTGATGCCGTTACAACTGATCCACTTAGAAACAAATCAGGTAAGCTCTTTTTAGAAAATATAAATTTACCTGTACCATCATTTAGATACAAACGGTCCAAATAAGCAGGATTATTTGATTCAAATTCATTTCCCCCACTTACTACATATAAATCCATATCATTATCATTGTCAACATCTAGAAAAAGAGCATCAATGTCTTCAGTAAATTTATGTCTTTCCCAAGGTGTGTTTTCAGTTTTGAGAAATCCTCCTGATAAAAGTTGTAAATAAAGATATCCGGGTTTACCAAGAGCACCTCCAACATAAAAGTCTTCTAACCCATCTCCATTGACATCAGCTTTTGCAAGAGCAGGTCCTTGTTGAGAAAATTTATGAGGTAATAAGATTTGATGCTTATAGTCGTCAAAAAATTGTTCTTTGTGAATATATTTAGGAGCAAGATTAGAAAGAGTTATATCTGTGAAAATTGTTTTTGGTTTTGGTTTTTTAACAGAAATCTGATTAGGTTGATAATACACCTTATGAAGTTTATTAGCATCTGGTTTATAAAGCATTTGTCTTTTTTCATTCGGCCAAATTATTTCAATGCTATCAACTATTTTATTAGCTCCAAGTCCAAAATGAAGTTGATTTTCACTTACTGAATACATTCCTCTGATACTTGTAACCTCTGCATATTGAGTATTTTTAGGTGTATATATTTTACATTTTGTGCCTATTTCATTTTTAAAATTTTCATAAATAACTTTAAGTCTAATATAATTTGTATTCTCAAACTCGACCGTATTGTTTTTGTAAAGAAAGGGGGAATCATTCACATTATTTACAACTATTTCCAAATCACCATCATTATCCAGATCAGCATACGCAGAGCCATTGGAAAATGAAAGTTGATTTAATCCCCAAGTAGCTGTTGTATTTTTAAAAGAATAATCTCCGGAATTTTGGTACATATAATTTGAAAGCTTTATACTTGGTAAAAAATCAAGTACTTCTTGAAGAGGAAGAATATCCCAAACATTCACTAATCCTAAATTAGGGTTATCATTAATATATTCAGAAATAATTTTTTTTGTGAATTGATCTACAGATTTATCTCCATCTGTGTTTCTTATGTCTCTTAAAAGACCATTAGTAATGTGAATGTCACGAAAACCATCGTTATCAAAATCAGCAATCAAATTAGACCAACTCCAGTCTGTGGCTGCTAAATTAGAATAGTTGGCAATCTCGCTAAAGCTTTCATTGCCATTATTTAAATGAAGGGCATTAAACATATATTGGTAGTGCCCACCATCATTTACAACATTCCAAAACTCTTGAATGTCCATACCACTCATGTTTGATTTTAGGCGGAAGTTATCTTCGGCAACCATATCAAGAGTCATTATGTCTATATTTCCATCATTATCTATATCGGCTGAGTCAACTCCCATACTATAAAAAGATGTATGTTTCATAGATTGCTCTGTCTGGTACCTAAAGGTACCATCCCCATTATTCATGTATAAAAAATCTGGTGCATCAAAATCATTTGAAACATAAAGATCTAACCAACCGTCATTATTCAAATCCGCTACACTAGCACTGCTGGGAAAACCTGTTTTGACTAATCCAGCTTCTTTAGTAGCAAGCTCAAAGTGTTTATTATTTATGTTTTTGTAGAGTTGAGATGTGTATTCTGGTTTCATAATGTCCTGTCCTATAAAAGGAGAGTAACTTCCTCTATTGGGTGGGTGATTTAAAACAAATAAATCTATAAATCCATCTCTGTTATAATCAAAAAAAACAGCTTGTCTTGAACGTTGGTTATCGTCGACACCCCATTTTTCAGCTTCTTCTTCAAAAGTAAAATTGCCTTTATTTATATAGAGTTTGTTAGCCCTTCGCTCAGGTTGAAAATCGTAAAGTTCTTTACTAACATAAATATCTAAAAGTCCATCCCCATTAACATCTGCAATGGAAACTCCTGAAGACCAATTTCCATCGTTTGTAATTCCTGCAGAAATTGTTTTTTTTTCAAATTTCAAGTCTCCTTTATTCTTATATATTTCATCCCCAACAAGATTGCCCGTAAAGTAAATATCTGTTAGACCGTCGTTATCAAAATCAGCCAAACCTACACCACCGCCACCATAAAAATTAGCGTATAATAAAATGTTTTGTGTCTTACTATCCTCGATAGCATTTACAAAATCTAAACCCGTCTGACTTGGAGGTAAAGATTCAAACTTTTTAGTTTGAGCTTTTAAAATGAATATTACAAAAAAACAGTAAATAAAAAACATTTTATGCATGGGCGTAAATTGATATTAATAGTTTTTCTATAGAATTAATCCTTACTTATTGTAAATATATGACATGTTTGTCTTATTACCAATAGAATGATTTTCAGACCCAAAAGAGACTATATTAAAATAAAAAAATGGGGGAAATTAATCCCCCATTTATCAAGTTTAGTTAAATTTTTATTTAAAATACTTATTACTAATTATCCCACCAAACTCTTGTTGTTCTTGTATTTGGACCCTGAGATGAGATCATTGCATCGAAGTTCTCAGAATTAATATTAGCTTCATTTGGATTATAAATCATCCTTCTAGGTATAGTCCCGTTAGTTAAATTTTCTGGATGAGCTGGATTCCCACCAAAAGGCTTAAGAGCGGGAAAGCCTGTTCTTCTGAAGTTAGCGAAAGCCTCAAAAAAGTCAAAGAAAGATGCTACCCAAAATTGATCACCAATAAGCTCGTCATAATTTGCTGAATCATATGGATTGGCTGTTAGATATGCATTAATACCAGCACTGCTTAAAGCAAAGCTTGGATCCCATAAAACCCATTGATTCATTGCGGATGTAACACCAGCATTATAATTAGTTTCTGCTAAAGCATGGTTACCAGTTGCTCCATAATGCTCTGCTAATACAAAAGCAGTTTGAGCATACGTCAGAAGCATTCTAGGTTGATCAGGCCTTGAAATTGCTGGGTTTACGTTAGTATATGGAAGATCTCCAACATTAATACCTTGACCAGATAAGTCATCATCATTAAAACCATAAGGATTTCCTCCATATGTATTACTTGGATCAGCAATGATATTTAATCGTGGATCACTTTTAGCTTGAAGCCAGTCGTAAATAGTTTTACCTAATCTAGTCCTAGGATAACGTACATAATGAATTCCCCAAGCATTTTTATTGAGTTCTGTTGGACCATTGGTATGAACCATCATAGCAGTATCAGCACTTGAACTCATAACTCCACCTGCAATAGCTTTTGCTACCCATGCACTTGAACTTGCGGCATCAACATTTTTTATTCGCATAGCAAGTCTTAACATCAGTGAATTACCAAACTTTTTCCATTTAGCAGTATCTCCACTAAATACGATATCTGCACTTCCAAGAGTACTACTTCCACCAATTTGTGCAACTCCTTCCTCAAGTTCTTTAAGCATATCCATATAAATCAATTGAGCATCGTCATAAACAGGTCTAAAGTTTGAATCCAGATAACCTTTTCCCGCATCGAAGTATGGTGTGTCACCGTAAGCATCAACAATTTTATGGAAAATATAAGCTTTCATAATTCTTGCTATACCCATCTCAGTTCCTGTATTACCATCTTTTTCTAATTGATCAATAATATCAACTACTGTCTTAATTGTTGATACGTATGCTACATCCCATGAAGCGGTCAGTAAATCTTCACGCAGGGAAAATATACTTGATTGAGGGAATGTTTGATGCATTAATTGCTGAACTAGCTGCGCTGCACAAAGAACTTCAGTATATGTGTATTCATATTCATCACTAGCAGACTTTAGAAATAAATATGCAAATTTTTGATTTACATCTAGAGATGTACTCGCTGTTGGATCAACATTCATCTCTTCGAAACCTTCATCATAGTCACACGATAAAAGTGCAAATGATATTGTTAATAATAAAATATTTAATTTTTTCATCTTAGATTATAGTTTTAAGTTAATTGAAAGACCTAGAGATTCACCTATTGGCATACCAATACCCTCTATTCCTTGAGCATTCGTGCTTGCTCTGTTGAATGCTTCGGGATCAATATTAGGAACATTTTTGAAAATAAACCCTAAATTATTTCCAACTAGAGCTACGTTTGCGCTTTTGATAAAAGTTCTTTGTAAGAATTCTTCAGGAACTCTGTAATTAAGTGAAAGTTGGCTAATTCTTAAGAAATCATTTGTGTATACATTTTCTTCCCCAATGTCGAATCTAGCTGCTGTATTCCAATATTTTTGAATATTATCACTTCCCACAACTTTTGGTACAGCACTTCCATCATCCATTACTCCATCTGGAGTAAATCCAGCTTCTCTACCTCCAGCAGGAACTGTGATTTGATGTCTTCCCAATTGTTTCATGCGTGAATTAGTGTCTGATATAATACTACCTCCAAATTTACCCTCAAAAAATACGTACAGTGAGAAATTCTTATATCTTAAATCACCTCCAAAACCTATCTGAGTTGGAGCAACTCCTAGTCCAAGAACTTTACTCACATTTTCTTGTTGAGCGATTGGAACTCCGTCAACTAATTTATGAACAACTCTTCCCTGAGCATCTCTTAAAAAAGATGTTCCGTAAATAACTCCAAAAGGGTGACCTTCCTTAGCTCCAATAAATGAGTTAAATAATGAACCTACTGCTAATTGTAATAAACTTCCACTTTCATCGGTTTTAACTACATTGCTTTGATTATTCGCGTAATTTAGAGATAAATCTAAAGATAAATCTTCTTTATCAATTACAGTTCCTCTTAACAAAATCTCAATACCCTTGTTAGTAATCTCTCCAAGATTGATAGTAGTTGCAGTATATCCAGATGCACGGGAAGTTGCAGCGTTTACAATATCTCCCATAGTTTTGTTTTCATAATAAGCGAAATCAAGTGATACTTTATTATCAAACATTCTCAGATCAAAACCAATTTCTGTTTCGTCTTTCTGAAAAGGAGTTATTGTTTTATTAGGAATATTATCTCCATTTATAGCTCCTAATGGAGATCCTA
>Ga0209632_10001737_pt1 | contig 21654 bp, 17 predicted proteins | sample COG_10_FD_184754 | JGI IMG/M metagenome (GOLD analysis project Ga0209632, IMG submission 184754) | Pelagic Microbial community sample from North Sea - COGITO 998_met_10 (SPAdes) (version 2) | ecosystem: Environmental > Aquatic > Marine > Neritic zone/Coastal water | place: Helgoland, sampling... | reverse complement strand
ATTGAATACATTGGTAATACCATTTTTCAGAATATCTTCTTTCATCTGGAATCATTCCACCTTCACCAGAACATGTGGCACTTCCAGCCATTGTTGCTCCTCTTGCTAAGGCAGTTTTTGCCTCATAAGAAAGCGCACCAAAGCTCATGCCTGTAATATAGACTGGTATGTCTAATTCAATTGGGTTCTCACAATTTGGCCCAATTATAGTTTTAGTTTCACATTTCTCTCTATAGCCCTCAATTACAAATCTAGTAAGAGTGCCTGGTAAAAAAACAAGATCATCAAATGTTGGAATTTTTTTCATTAACGCCATTCCACGCATTCTGTACCTTCCTAACTGAGCCTTGATATGAATATCGTCAATAACCTCAGGAGTAAAAATAGCATTATGACCTAATAAACTTTTGTTTCTTTTACCTTCTTTATGAGCATGAACATCAGCTTTTCCGCCAACACTAGCATTACCATTTTTTTTCTTAGTTTTTTTCTTAGGCATTAAATTGCTCCTTTCTTTTCATGAGGTTCTAAATTATCATAATTCCAAAGTTTTTTCCCTGCGACTATTTTCTTCATTTTACTAACATCAAGATTTTCACCAATTTCGGCAACTTTTAATTTTCGTTTTAGCCAATCTTGATCACTTTTTGTAAGTTCAGCGTCAACAGCATCACTTCCATATGAGCCAATTTTACCACCAATAAATATTGTTCCATCATACATAGAGTCTCCTAAATTTATTCCAACATCACCTAGAATAATTATTCTTCCTCTTTGCATCATAAAACCTGTGAATGCTCCAGCATCACCACCAACGATAATAGTTCCACCCTTCATATCGATACCAGTTCTAGCACCAACACTTCCTTTACAGATTAAATCTCCACCTCTAACAGCGGCTCCAAAACATGAGCCTGCGTTTTTCTCAATGACAACCTTACCTGCCATTAAGTTTTCAGCACAAGACCATCCAACTCTACCGTTAATTCTTACCGTAGGTCCGTCACACGAACCCATACCAAAATAACCTAAACTACCTTCAAAAATTAAGTTTAACTTATTAAGAATTCCAACACCTAAGCTATGTTTTCCTTGAGGATTCTTAATAACTATTGTTCCATAACCTTTACTCATTAAATTATCGATTTCTTTATTAGCTTCTGGAGCTGTCATATCTTTTACATCAAGATCTGTTCTTTTATTAAAATCAACATCATATGTACCAAAGTAATAAAAGTTTTCTGCCTCATCAGGATTAAAAAATTTCTGTTGAGTTCTTCCTGTTAAAACTTCTGTGTGCATACCCATTGACTGGGATTTTGTTTTTGTTTCAGTGTTTTTTATATTTGCCATACTTTTACCTCCCCATCATACGGATCGTATGTATCAATCTCTTGTGGTAAAACGGATCTGATTGCTATTTCTTCTGACCCCATTGCAACTAAATCATCTGACTCATAAAGAACAAGAGGTTTTGCAGCCATTGTATCTTTGGCCATACCCAAGGAATCTTTTGTTGCTACAAAATATGTAAATACTCCATCAAGACCTGATAATGAAGCTTTCATTCCTTCCTCAAGCGAAGCTCCTTCTCTCATTTTTTGAGCAATATATACAGCGATTAATTCTGAGTCACATTCTGACATAAATCTCATACCTTTATTTTCTAGCAATCTTCTATTATTCCAATAGTTTGTTAATTGACCATTGTGAACAACAGATACATCACTGAAAGGATAACCCCAAAAAGGGTGAGCAGACTTAATATCAACACCTGACTCTGTGGCCATTCTAGCATGTCCAATTGCATGCGTACCAACCACTTTATCTAAATCATATCTGTCACAAACCATTTTAGCATTACCTAAATCTTTGATAACCTCTAATGATTTTCCCATAGAAAGGATTTCAACTCCTTGAATGCTTTCTATTTTTTGTGAAAATTCTAATAAATCTTTTGCTTCATATGCAATTTCATATCTTAATGAGTAGGGCAGCACTCTTTCTTCCTTAATTATTTTTGCACCCATTTCAGAAAGATATTGATCAACAATTTTTTTTCTATCATCGTAAACAGAAACATCCTCAACTACAGAGGAACTTCCTTCACCCACATTTTCACCAACTTTGAAACGCATGATAAAATTTTTACCATCTGTGTCACCGTATAAAGCGTAGCCAGTAGAATCCTCTCCTCTATGTTTTAAAGCTTGAAGCATACCTTGTAATTCACTTCCAACATTTGAAGATTTACCTCTATGAATTAATCCCGCAATTCCGCACATATTTTCCCCTCTATTTAATTAAAGACTTATGGTAGACAATCTAGATATGTATCAAGATCCCATTGAGTTGTTGCACCTAAAAATTTTTCCCATTCATCATTTTTATACCAATGGAATACTTTATACATTTCATCTGGCATTGCTGATTTGATCACTTCATCTTCTGCTAAGCGATTTAAAGCCTCACCTAGACTTAAAGGTAGTTTTTTAACTTCTTTTCCAGCAGCTTGAGCTTCATACATGCTTCTAGACTCAGGTTTTCCAGGATCAATGTTGTTTGTTATACCATCATCAAAACATTTTAATAATCCTGAACCCATTAAGTATGGATTGTGCATTGAATCAACTGAACGATATTCAAATCTTCCTGGTGCAGATACTCTTAATCCACAAGTTCTGTTTTGAAATCCCCAGTCAGCATAAACAGGTGCCCAAAATCCTGTGTCCCATAATCTTCTATATGAGTTTACGGTAGATGACCCAATTGCAGTTAGTGCTCCCAAATGCTTCATTACTCCACCGATAGCTTTTAGACCAATTTTACCTGGTAATTGAATATCTTTAGTATCTGGCATAAAGGTATTTGTTCCACCTTCTACATAAGTAAACACTTCATCCATAGCCGGAAGAGATTTGTGAGATAGTTTATTAACCACATCCTTTCCACCTGTCCATAAAGACATATTGGTGTGACAACCACTTGCAGAAACACCCATAAATGGTTTTGTCATAAAACAAGCAATTAAATTAAACTCTCTAGCAACTTGTGCACAAATTTGTCTGTAAGTAGAAAGTCTATCTGCATTTCTTAAAACGTCATCATACATCCAGTTTAATTCTAATTGTCCTGGTGCATCTTCATGATCACCCTGAATCATGTCAAAGCCCATTGCTCTAGCATATTTAAAAACCTTCATAAAAACTGGTCGTAGAGACTCAAATTGGTCTATATGATAACAATAAGGTTTAGAAAAACCTTTACCAGTCGGTGAACCATCTTCATTTTTTGTTAACCACATCATTTCTGGTTCAGTTCCAACTCTTAATTGGTAGCCATGTTTTTTTTTAAACTCTTGAGCGTGTATTCTTAAATTACCACGACAATCTGAAGTTAAATGTGCGCCTGGGTTATCTCTTTCTTCTCTGTTTCTAAAGCAAGTAACAAATACTCTTGCAACTTTTTTATCCCAAGGAAGTTGGCAAAAAGTTTCGGGATCCGGAATACCAACAAGCTCTTTTGCCTCTGGTCCATATCCAATATAATTTCCATGACGATCTGTGAACAAGTTTGCTGTTGCACCGTAAACTAACTGAAAACCTTTTTCACAAGTTCTTTCCCAGTGGTCTGTTGGAATACCTTTTCCAACTACTCTTCCAGTTACAGATATAAATTGAAAAAAAATATACTCAACACCTAGCTCGTTAATTTTAGCTCTAACCTGCTTTACTAATTTATCTCTTCCAGGTTGGCTAACATGTTTTTCTAGATCGGTCATTGTCTCTCCCTTTAATGAATTTTTATTACTCGAACCGTAGCCGAAAAGTTTATTTGTGTCTAGACTTGAAGTTTAACTCCAAGGGAATGGACTGTTTGAAGTAGGATGAAGCTCACCCTTCTCGTAACGGTTGAATCTAAATGGTTTTAATAATTCGCTTTCAGTTCCAAGAATTTCTTTTGCAACAAGTTCACCAACACCAATCATTTTATACCCGTGGTTAGCATCTGCTATCATATAAACATTTTCTAAAAACCTATCAAAAATAGGAAAGTTATCTGGTGTCATACAGCCAAGACCACCCGATGGTCCTTTTCTATATAAATTAGATTTACCCTCAAATCTTTTTTGACAGTGTGCTAATGCTGAACACCACATATCATTGAATGCTTCAGTGGTTTGAAATTCAGGAGAATCTAATCCGTAAGGATCTACATTTACTTTATCAAAATGTTTATCAACTATATAAGGAGATGTTCCTCCTTGAACACCAAGTCCTTCAATATCTGGTTTGTAATAAATTCCCCAAAGTTCATCCGTGAGTAGTTTTTTAGTGGTGTCCGAATATAGAGGAGCATTAGAGTCAACATGCATAACTGGAGGTTGACCACCATCATTCATTCTTAAAAAATCTTTATCAACACCAATAACACCTTCTTGTAGCATCCAATATTTCCACATATCTTCTTTATGAAATTTACCATCTTTACCTTTAATGTTTGCAACTTTTGGAAGCTCTAACATATTCCAGAAATCTCTTACCCAAGGGCCTGCACCAACAACTACCTGATCACAATCTATTGTGCCTTGATCAGTTTCAACACCTGTAACTGCTTTACTGTTACTTCCTCTTTTAAATCCTGTAACTTTTACACCTTTAATTATATTAACTCCATTTATGACCGATTTACTTTCAAGAGCTTTAATTGAATCTTTATTGAAAGCGTAACCACCTTTTTTTTCGTGAAGTACAGAAGTTATTCCTTGGGCCTGCCAATCATCAAACATACCTTTCATATATTTGGTACATTCTTTTTCACCTTCTATAAATTCCGACTCATATCCAATAGCTTTTTGTTGTTCATAGATCGAAGCAACATCTTCATGCATAACCTCAGGAGATATTTGTAAATATCCCACCGCATTATACTTCCAAGCTTTTGGGTCACTTTCCCAAACAGAAACTGAGTGAGCCATTAATTCTCGCATGGCAGGTTGAAAATAATTGTTTCTTATAACACCACAAGCAATACCACTTGCACCCGCGGCAGTGTCTTTTTTTTCTAAGATTACTATATCGCCTGGATTTTTATAAGTTTCTGAAAGTTTCCAAGCAGTGCTTAATCCATGGATTCCTCCACCAATTATTACTACTTTTGCTTTTGTTGGTAATGACATAAAAGAACTGTATTTCTAGTAATAGGTAAATATATATTTTTTTATATATATATAAAATATAAGTAAAAAATTTTTGGTAAGATTTTTCTTTAGAAACTTAGATTTTTTAGGGTTTGGAGATATAAACTAAATTCATCTATAAAAGATTTGCTTGGTTTTATAAATTTTTTTCTTTGATCTTTAGAAGTTTTTTCTAAAAAAAAGAATCCTTTTTCACATGCCTCATTAATCATTAAGGCTGATTTAGGCCTGGATGTTTTAAATAATTTTGTTTTTAGTTCTTCAACAGTTAAATGTTCTTCATATTTAAAAGCATGCATAACTAACAACATCATATGATAATGCGATGGTGATTTCCTAAAAAAGTAATTACTAGACATATGAGAAAGCTTCATTTGATCTTCCCAAAACTCTAATAAATCTTTTGTTGTTTTGGCCATTAAGATCTTACTCGATTTTTTTGAGGATCATAGTGAGGAAAGCCAACTATTTTTGCTGGAATTCTTTTTTGATGGCCATCAATTTTTCCAATTTCTACTTCAGTGCCTATTTCAGAGTGACCAACATCAATCCTGCATAAAGCAATGTTTTTTCCTAAAGTGGGAGAAAGGCAAGCGCTGGTTACTATACCTATTTGAGCTCTACCTATATGAACGCAATCTCCATGATTAGCTTTTTCTTTTCCAATCATTTCAAGCCCAACTAATTTTTTTTGTGGATTTTCTTTTCTTTTAATCAAATTCTCTTTACCAATAAAATCATCAGTTTTAGTTTTAAGTGGTACAGCAAATCCAATACCCGCTTCAAAGGGGTCTTGTTGACCATCGAATTCATTACCATATAAAACTAAACCTGCTTCAATTCTTAATAAATCTAGAGCACCAAAACCTGCCGGTATTAAACCGTCATTTTTACCTGCTTCCATTACTTTGTCCCAAACTTTCGGAGCGTGATCAGGGTGACACCAAATTTCATATCCAAGCTCACCCGTATATCCTGTACGTGAAACGATAAGTGGAATTCCATTTAGTTCCACAAGTCTACAAATAGTAAATCTAAACCATTGTAGTTCAGAGATAGTTGGTTGCGCTGGTGGCGTAAAAATTATTTTTTCTAAAATTTTTCTGCTATTCGGTCCTTGTACAGAAATATTGTTAATTTGATCTGTTGAATTTTTTATTACAACTTTAAAATTTTTCTTCTTTGCTTGTTCTTTTAACCACTCTCCGGCATATTCGTCTCCACAAACCCATCTAAAACCTGTCTCACTTAGTCTTAACAATGTGCCGTCATCAAACATTGTTCCATTTTCATAACACATTGCAGAATAAACTATTTGCCCTACAGAAAGTTTTTTAATATTTCTTGTTAATGTGTAATTCATTAATTCTTCAGCATCAGGACCTAAAATTTCAAATTTTCTTAATGAAGATAAGTCAATTACAACAGCCTTTTCTCGACATGCGGTATACTCGTTAATAACACCATGTTTAGTATAATCATTTGGTAGCCAAAAACCTCTAGCATCAACAAAATTTCTTGTTAGCTTTGAAGTTCTTTCGTAGAAGCCCGTGTTTCTAGTTAGTTTTTTTTCAGAGTCTGTTTTCATTCTAAATGCAAATGATTTTGTAAATTCTTTTTTTTTATCATAAGTTCTAACAAATATATCTGTTGGATTCCATCCATTACAACTATCAATATCACTTGGACAGGCTGTTGTACCACATGTTAAATCCTTAAGAGCTCTAAAGATAACATAATCACCTGGTCTTGCAAAAGATTCATCTGATAGCACAGAGTTTTGACCACCAGCAGAGGTATTAAAAAATAAGTTAATTGCATGCCAACCTCTTTGTTTTTGAAGACCGTACTTTTCCATTACTTCATTTAAATTGTCAGAACAATTTGCATGACCAAAATATCCTGCATCTTCGTAATATTTTGAAGTACATGCTAAATTAAATGTATCATGAATACCCACTGTGTCTCTCACCACTTCAATAAGTGGTTCGTGATCTAAATCATAAAACTTTGAAAACAATCCTGGTCCTGGAAAAGTTTGCCCCATAAAGGTTCTGGTTGTTTGCCAATCTAATCCATTTTCTTTTCCTTTGTCTAATTTGGCAGTGTCATATGCTACAAAATCAGAACACTGTCTTCCTGTCGGTGTAATTACTTGAATATAGTCACCTTCTTTGACTTGGTAAGAATTTGCCGTAGTTCTAGCAATATTGATTTCATTTAATGGGTCATAGACAGGATCTGGAATTATAGAAAATTCTTTATCATTTTTAATAATAGATCTCGTTACCATTACAGTAAGTTCTGTTGATGGGTTTTGATCATGAACCATCATTTCTTTTCCTGGTGCTGCAAAAATACAATAACATTTATCTTTTGATTTTAATTTAATACTTTCACCTGCTTTTGTTTCTTTATCAAAAATTAAAGATGACTTTGATTTTTCAATATTTAAGTTTCTTTTTTTTAATTGAAGTAAAGCCTGCAAAGAAGTTTCATCTTTTTTAAAAAGTATTTTTTTAATCTCAGATGTATCCTTAATTTCTTTTAAACCTAAAATAGCAAGATCAGATTTTCCATCTTTATTAAAAACTGAAATTTCACAAATTTGATTTCCCTCGTCATTAATAATTTCTATACTATCATCTGGTAAAATTTGAATTCCAGTTAAACCACCACCCAAAACAATATATCTTTCAACTCCAGGTGGTAATAAATTTAATCCAGGTTCTTTAATATCTAAAGTAGTTAGTGGCATTTTTGTAAATATTTTTTTTTATATTATATAAATATCTATCTGTTGACTATCATTTTACTTAACTACATACTGCGAGAACTAATATTACGAAAGGGGACTAAATGAAAAATAAAACATTACCGATAATTATTGGTGTTGTTGTCATTGCGGCTCTTGTTTTCTTCATGAGCGGAGGAGACAAAGGTTCAAAAAAAGCAGGTGATAGCAGTCAACCAATAGTAATCGCCACACATAACTGGTCAAGCCAAGTTGTTATGGCTCATGTTATTGGTGGAATTTTTGAATCTATGGGAAATAATGTAAAATATGTACCAGCAGATTCACAGGCTGTTTATGAGTCAATTAACATTGGCGACGTAACTATAGCCCACGAAGTTTGGGAATCAGCTTTTGGAAAATCTTTTGATACTGCTAGAGATAAAGGCGGTGTTTTAGATTGGGGTGACCATGAAGCAAGAACAATTGAAGACATGGGTTATCCTGATTGGGCAGCAGAATATTGTCCAGGCTTACCTGACTGGAATGCTTTAAAAAATCCAGACTGTGCTGCAGCTTTTGCAACACCAGACTCTGGCGGAAAAGGACGTATGCTTGAAGGTCCGCAAAGTTGGCATGGAGATCTAATACCTCAGAGAATAGAAGCTTTGGGATTAGGTGATCTTTGGACTGTTAAATTTGCAGGAACAGCAGATGCACTTTGGGCTGAACTTAAAGCAGCAAAAAATGAGGGAAGAGGAACTATTATCTTTAACTGGACACCAAACTTTACGGATGGTGCAGGTTTTACATTTATCGATTTTCCACCATACTACGATGGTTGCAGACCGGTTGATGGAGGTGATGGTAAATGTGGAGCTCCAGATGGCTATTTGAAAAAAGCTGTTAATGTGAACTTCCCTAAAACTCATCCAGCTGCTGCAGCAATGTATAAAAAGTTGTCATTTAATACTAGTCAAATTGGAGCAATGGCTGCTTTAGTTGATGAAGATAAGATGACTCACGAGGATGCTGCTAAAAAATGGTTAGCTGATAACAAAAAAGTTTGGGAGAAGTGGGCTAAGTAATCACTTTTATTAAACGATAATTAAATTTAATTCTCCCCTAGTTTTTGCTAGGGGGGAATTTTTTGTTTTTGGTACTACATAATTTATAAAAAATATGAGAAGAATTTTTATATACATTTTTTTAAGTTTTATCATTTCAAATACTAGTTTTGCAAAAAAATCAGGTTGCACTGATGGCGATTGCAATGATGGATTTGGAACTTGGACTTATACAGACAAAACAACTTATGTTGGTCAATGGGAAAGTGGTTCTAAAAAAGGCAAAGGAACAGAGACCTGGCCCAATGGATATATCTATGAAGGAGATTTTAGTGATAGTAAATGGCATGGTAAAGGAACTTTGAAATTTCCTGATGGCTCAACCTATATAGGTGAGTGGAAAAATAATAAAATGCATGGAAAAGGTATTTTTAAATGGTCTGATGGAAAAATTATAAATGGAACGTGGAACGAAGGAGACTATGTTGATTAATCCTAAACAATATCCAGAGAGCATGAGAAATTCAGTTGGACTAATAAGTTTAACACTTACAATCTTTTTTATATTTTTTGTTCTTAATATTTTTTTTGGACCAGATAAAAATGCAGAAATAAAAAATTCTAAAAATAAAAAAACATTAGAAAAAGCAAATGAATTAGTTGAAACTTTGCCAAGAGGTGTTTTGACATTTTATAAAGCAGAGGTAGGTCAAAAACTATCTGCCGAAGAGTATAAAATAGTTTGCAACAATACAAAAATTATTACCCAAAGAGCTATAATGGGTGCAAACATTACTGATAGTAAAGCATTTAATTTATATACCGCTAATGGAGGCACTACAGGAAAATATTTTGTGAATTGGGATGAAGATAAAAGAAAATGTTTTGCAAAATTTACAGTAAAACCTTTGGAAGGATCTTCAGAATCGGTAACTGTTGAAGGTGAAGCTTTAGGATTTTTAAAAACAAGCATCGATACAAGGGTTTATTTTATTAAAAATTTTTAAATGGAGTATTTGTTAGCAATAATAGTATAAATATATAAAATAAAAAATTATGACATCCACACCAGTAATTAAATGTGAATCTGTTTATAAGATCTTTGGAGATAATGCAGAAAAAATGCTTGAAAACTCAAATGGAAATGTAGATGCAAAAACGTTTCAAGATGCTGGATGTATTGTTGGGGTGAATAAAGCATCTTTTGAAGTTTCAAAGGGAGAAATGTTAGTAGTAATGGGTTTATCTGGCTCAGGTAAATCAACTCTACTTAGATGTATTTCACGGTTAACAGAAGCAACTGGTGGAAAGATTTTTATAGAAGGTGAGGATCTTCTTGCCATGAACAATAAACAATTGATTGAACTAAGAAGAAGCAAGATGGGAATGGTTTTTCAGAGCTTTGCATTACTTCCTCATAAAACAGTTTTAGAAAATATTGCATTTCCATTACAGGTTAAAGGAAGTGAAGACGATATAAGTATTAAAAAAGCTATGGAAATGGTCGAATTAGTTGGCTTAAAGGGAAGGGAAAATTATTTTCCTCGTGAATTATCAGGAGGACAACAACAGAGAGTTGGTATTGCTCGTTCATTAGCCGTTGAGCCAGATATATGGTTTTTAGACGAACCCTTTTCTGCATTAGACCCTTTAATTAGAAAAGAAATGCAAGATGAGTTTTTAAGACTTCAAGGAGTTTTAAATAAAACAATTCTTTTTATTACACATGATTTTGATGAAGCATTAAGACTTGCTGATAGAATTGCCATTATGAAAGATGGTTTTATTGAACAGTTAGACACACCTGCAAATATTGTTTTAAATCCAAAGACAGACTATATAAAAAAATTTACAGAGGAGGTTCCAAGAGAAAAAGTTTTAAAAATAGAGGCTATAATGGATACTACTTTAGAAGATCATAATGATAATAATATTAGCGTGTCTAAAGATGCAATTATAGAGACAGTTGCAGAAAAAATTTTAAGTCAGGAAAAACCAGTAAATGTTACTGATGCAAAAAACAATATAATTGGAAGTGTTAAACCATCTAAAATAATCCAAACAGTATTTGGGACTGGAAAATACAAATAATAAGACTTTATGGAAATAATTAAAAAATATCCAAAAGCTATCCAATGGATTTTTTTATTAATAGTTTTCTTTAGTTTATGTTTTGCAATTCAAATACCAGAGGGATATGAATTTGCAAAAGCTGGAACTGAATTTATTGATAAAGATAAATTAGACCAAACTAAATATAGTGTTTTCTGGAGACTACCAGCTTTTATTGCATGGATGCCTGGATGGATAAACGACTCTGTTTATTTTTTATTAAATGATTGGCTTCCAATTGAATATTTTGACACAAGCATTCAAGAAACAAGAGAACGTCCGTTAGTTCTTCATATTACCAGATTAATTTCTAGTACAATGCTTTTTTTAATTCAGTTTATTCGTGAAATTTTAATTGGCGGTGTCGAAACTATTGTTGCATTCACAAGTTGGGATTTTATAAGCGCAAATCCTTGGGCTAAATTACCAGGTCTCCCATGGACAATAGTTGCTGGCTTTGCAATTTTATTAGCTCACAAGCTTAGTGGAAGAAATCTTGCAATATTTGCTGCTATAACGATGATTTATATTTCTGCTTTTGGTCAATGGAAGCCATCAATGCAAACTCTATCATTTGTTTTAGTTGCAGCTCCCATTTCTTTTATTTTGGGTCTTGGCTTAGGTATTTGGGCCTACAGAAGCAAAAGAGTAGAAAAAATTCTTAATCCACTTTTAAATGTTGCTCAAACAATGCCTCATTATTCTTATCTTATCCCTATAATGGTGCTATTTGGTATAGGGGATCATGCGGGAGCAATTGCAACTATAATTTTTGCAACACCACCAATGGTTAGATTGACTTTGTTAGGTTTAAGAAAGGTGTCACCAGAAGTAATTGAAGCTGGAAAAATGAGTGGCTGTACAGATTATCAACTATTTTCTGAAGTTTTAATACCAACTGCAAGACGAGATATTTTAATCGGAGTTAATCAAGTAATAATGCAATGTTTGGCTATGGCTGTTATAGCATCATTTATTGGAGCTAAAGGCCTTGGTTGGAATTTACTTCTAGCATTAAATCAATTGAGAATAGGTTTGGCTCTTGAAGCGGGAATATGCATTACCTTGATAGCTGTTTTATTAGATAAATTATCTTTAGCGTGGGCAAATAAACAAAAAAATTATTTTGAAAACCTGACACCTTTTAAGAAGAATAAGTATTTATATATATTTCTTGGGGTTGTTGCGGCTGGATATATATTTTCTTATTTAGGAACTTTCCTTTTTAAAGAAGATTTTAATTATTTTTTTATAGTTCCCCACAACAAAGGTATTTCAACAGAAGCTTTTTGGAATGCAGGTGTTGACTGGATTTTGATTAATTTTTTTGACACACTTAAAATTTTTAATACATGGTTAATAGTGGATGTATTAATGCCCATGAAAAATGCATTTTTAAGAATGCCTATTGTTGCTACATTTGTTTTATTTATGGGAGCTGGTTATATAATTGGAGGCATTAGATCTGCAGTAGTTGTTGGTAGCTTTACCTTATTTATAGCATTAACAGAATGGTGGGATAGAGCTTTGATAACAATGTATATGGCAACTTTTGGCGTCTTAGTTTCAGGAATTCTTGGTATTACAATAGGCACTTTAAGTGCACAAACAAAAACTAGTGCAAAAATAACTTTGGGAGTTTGTGATACTCTACAAACTTTCCCATCTTTTATTTATTTAATTCCAGTTATAATGCTTTTCGGAGTCACTGATACTTCGGTTTTAATTGCAGTTATTATTTACGCAACAATACCAGCAACAAGATATACTATCGAAGGATTAAGAAGTGTGCCAACTGCTTTACATGACGCTGGCTCTATGTCAGGAGTAACTCGATTTCAAAGATGGTCAAAGATAGAATTACCACTTGCTTTTCCACATATAATGCTAGGTATAAATCAAACTGTTGTCTTTGCATTGTTTATGGTGATTATTGGTGCAATGATTGGCACAACTGATTTAGGACAGTATATTTTAAAAGCCTTATCAGACAGACAAGGACTAGGTAATGGTCTCATGCTTGGTTTATGTGTGGCTTTTATTGGGCTTGCAGTTGATAATTTGATTAGAACTTGGGCAGATCAACAAAAAAAACTTCTTGGAATAGATTAATATGAAAAAAATTTTAGTTATTGGGGGTGGAGCTATGGGTTCAGCTTTTACAATTCCATGTTTAGAAAATAATAATAAGGTCACTATTACCGAGCCATACAGCAAATTGTTTATTAAAGATCTTTCATCAAAAAATAAATTTCACTCAGCTTTAAAAATTAAACTTCCAAAAAAACTAACATTTAAAAAGTTTTCTAAAGATCTTTTAAAAGAGAAATTTGATTTAATTGTAATTGCCCTAAGTCTTTCCGGTATAGATTTTATTGGTAAAGAATTAAAAAACCACAGAATTAAAACTCCAATATTGATACTCACAAAAGGTTTAAAATATGAAAAAAAAAGTAATAAAATTTTGACAATTTCAGAACAACTTGAAAAAAACTATAAAGGAATGAACATTTCTGTTTTAAAAGGCCCTTGTTTAGCAAAGGAACTTGCTAAAAAAAATCAAACAAATGTAGTGATTGCTAATAAAAATATTGAAATTGCAAAATCAATAGGTAAACAAATTTCTACAAAATATTATTTAATAGAATATTCTAAAGATGTAATTGGTGTTGAGGTCTGCTCTGCAATAAAAAATATATATGCTATGATAATTGGTGCTGGACAGAGTTTGAACTCATCATCCAACTTATTTCAAAAATCTATAATTGAAATGAAGTATTTGATTAAGTATTTTAAAGGTAAAAATGAAACTATCTTGGGACTTGCTGGAGTTGGAGATTTATATGTGAGTGCTGCCGGTGGAAGAAATAGTAAAATGGGTGGTTATCTAGGTAAAGGATTTACTTTTAAAATAGCTAAAAAAAGATTTATGCCAAAAGATACTGTTGAAGGTGAGCAGCTTGCGCGTGAAATTGCGCCATATATTTTTAAAAAAATAAATAAATCAAAAGTGCCTTTAATGACTAATCTGTTAAAAACTATAATAAGTAACAAAAAACTTAAAATTAAGGTTTAAAATAAACCCTCTATTTCACCTTTTTTATTAAGCTTAATCGAGTCTGCTGCAGGAACTCTTGGTAATCCGGGCATTGTCATGACGGCCCCACAAATAACAACTATAAATTCTGCTCCAGATGAAAGTCTAATTTCTCTTAATGGCAAAGCATGTCCAGTTGGCGCACCTTTTAAACTTGGGTCAGTCGAAAAACTATATTGAGTTTTTGCAATGCAAATAGGCAACTCACCATAACCAGCATCTTCAAAGCTTTTTAATTGATCTCTTATTTTAGTATCTGCAATAACTTCTTCAGCTCTATAAATTTCTTTAGCAATCGTTTCTATCTTTTTAAAAAGTGGCGTTTTATTTTCATATAAAAATTTGAATTTAGCTTCATTCTTTTCACATACATCAACAACATGGGCAGCTAGTTCTTTAGTTCCTTCACCACCATTTGCCCAGTGAGTACAAAGACTTGCTTTAACACCAAGTCCATCACAGAAGTCTATTAAAGCTTTTACCTCTTTATCAGTATCTTTAATAAAATGATTAACTGCTATTGCTACAGGCAATCCAAATTTTTTAATATTTTCTATATGTCGTTGAAGATTAACTAATCCTTTTTTTAGTGCTTCAACATTTTCATTTTTTAAATCATCTTTTGCAACACCACCATGCATCTTAAGAGCTCTAATTGTTGCAACAATTACTACACAGCTTGGTTTAAGATTGGATTTTCTACATTTAATATCCAGAAATTTTTCAGCACCTAAGTCAGCACCAAATCCAGCTTCAGTTACAACATAATCTGCTAGCTTTAATCCTGCTTTAGTTGCAATTACAGAATTACATCCATGAGCAATATTAGCAAAGGGCCCACCGTGAATTATTGCAGGATTGTTTTCCAGTGTTTGAGTAATATTTGGTCTTATTGCATCTTTGAGTAAAACAGTCATTGGACCTTGTCCTTTTAAATCTTTTGCATAAATAGGTTTTTTATCTCTTGTATAGGCAATTGTAATGTTGCCAATTCTTTTTTCTAAATCTTCAAGATTATTTGCAAGACAGAAGATTGCCATTATTTCTGACGCAACCGTTATATCAAACCCATCTTCTCTTGGAAAACCATTGGCAACACCACCTAAATTAATATTTATTGATCTAAGAGCTCTATCGTTCATATCCATAACTCTTTTCCAAACAATTCTTCTTACATCTATATTAAGTTTATTTCCCCAATAAATATGGTTATCAATTAAGGCAGATAATAAATTGTGTGCAGACGTTATTGCATGAAAGTCTCCAGTGAAGTGTAAATTGATTTGTTCCATTGGAACTACTTGTGCATATCCTCCACCCGCAGCACCTCCCTTCATTCCAAAAGAAGGACCTAAACTTGGTTCTCTTAAACAAACTATTGATTTTTTTCCTATTTTGTTCAAACCATCATTGAGACCCACAGATGTTGTTGTCTTTCCTTCTCCTGCAGGAGTAGGAGTGATAGCAGTAACTAAAATTAATTTTCCATCAGGCTTATCTTTTAAGGTATCTAAATATTCCAAGTTTAATTTAGCAATATGTCTACCCATCGGGCTAAAAGCGGCACTTTCATCAGGTACATTGGCCTTAGCAAGTATATCGTTAATAGGTAGCATTTTTGCTTCTCTTGCTATTTGAATATCTGATTTTACTTCACTCATTAAAGATCCTTTATAAATATTAAAATTGAACGATTAGTATCTCTTTTTAAAGCCTTTGGAAATATCTAAAAATTATATATAAAAAAAATATGAACTATTTATATTCATTATTATAAAATTTATACATGCAAAAATACTCAATATTTAATTTAATTAAAAATGCTTTTTCCAATCATGAAAAATGGGATTTAGCTTGGAAAGACCCAACTCCAAAAAAAGAATACGATGTAGTCATTATTGGGGGCGGCGGACATGGTCTAGCTACAGCATATTATTTAGCAAAGGAACATAATATTACCAATGTTGCCATCATAGAAAAAGGTTGGATAGGTGGAGGAAATGTTGGGCGAAATACAACAATAATTAGATCAAATTATATGCACGATGACAACGCACTATTTAGTGAGTTTGGAATGGACCTGTGGAGAAGAATGAGTCAAGATTTGAACTACAATGTAATGTTTTCCCCTAGAGGAATTATTAATCTTGCGCACTCTGATGCCCAAATGAATACTTATGCTAGACGAGGAAACTCAATGCGTTTAAATGGTATTGACGCAGAATTACTTAGCAGGGAACAAGTAAGAGAAATTATTCCAATGGCGGATTTTTCTGAAAATGTAAGATTTCCAATCTTTGGTGCACTTATGCAACCAAGTGCAGGTACGGCTAGACATGATGCGGTAGCATGGGGGTATGCACGTCAAGCAGATTCAATGGGGGTTGATATAATTCAAAATTGTGAAGTAACAGGCTTTGATGTTTCAGGAGGAAAGATAGAAGGTGTTAGAACTTCTCGTGGAGATATTAAAGTTAAAAAAATAGGTTTATGTGTTGCTGGTAGCACAAATATTTTAGCAGACAAACTTAACATGACCTTACCTGTTGAAACCCACCTTCTTCAAGCATGTGTTTCTGAACCAGTTAAACCAGTTTTAGATAGAGTAGTTACTTTTGGTGCTGGGCATTTTTATATAAGCCAATCTGACAAAGGTGAAATGGTAATGGGTGGTGACTTAGATGGGTATAATAGTTATGCTCAAAGAGGAAATTTACCAACACTCCAACATGTTTTAACAGAAGGAATTGCAATGATGCCTTTTTTAAGTAAATTAAAAATGCTTAGAACATGGGGAGGAATTATGGACATGTCCATGGATGGATCTCCAATCATTGACAAGACTCATATCGAGGGATTGTACTTGAATTGTGGGTGGTGCTATGGAGGTTTCAAAGCAACACCAGCATCAGGCTGGACATTTGCTCATACTATAGCGCAAGATAGAGTTCATAAATTAAATGAAGGATATAGTTTGAATAGATTTAATACAGGCCACTTACTAGATGAAAAAGGACTTGGTACAAAAACATGGATTTCATAAATGCTTCACATTAAATGTCCACATTGTGGTATGAGATCACAAAATGAATTTTCTTATGGTGGAGATGCTAGTGTTAAAAGACCTGATCTCAATAAAGAGGTTACAGACACTGAATGGGATAATTTTGTTTACAACAGAAAAAGTTTGAGAGGAAAGCACTTGGAGCTATGGCAGCATATTACGGGTTGTCGTCAATGGATTAAAGTGGAGAGAGATACAGCAACACACGAAATATTTAAAACCATGAAAGCTAACGAAAATATTTAAATATGTCTCAAAATTTTAGATTAGAAAATGTTGGTTTAATAAATAGAAAAAAAAAAATATTATTTAAATTTAATAGAAGAAAATATTTTGGGTATGAGGGAGATACTCTTGCATCTGCTTTATTGGCAAATGGTGTTCATTTAATTGGAAGAAGTTTTAAATATCATAGACCCAGGGGGTTTTTTGGTGCTGGAGTGGATGAACCTTATGCAATTGTTCAGTTATATAGAAACGGAGAAACTGAACCTAATATTAAAGCTACTGAGCAGGAGCTCTTTGAGGGATTAGAAGCAACTAGCATTAATTGTTGGCCAAATGTTAATTTTGATGTAGGTGCAATCAATAATTTTTTAAAGATATTTCTTCCAGCAGGATTTTATTATAAAACATTTATGTGGCCTAAAAGCTTTTGGTATAAAGTTTATGAACCATTAATAAGAAAAGCTGCAGGACTTGGTGTAGCTTCCACAAAACATGATAAAGAAAGATATGAACATAAATATGAATACTGCGATCTATTAATTGCAGGTTCAGGACCATCAGGCTTAGCAAGCGCATATGCTGCAGCAAAAAATGGAGCACGTGTTATCTTAGCTGAGGATAAAGCTAGATTTGGAGGAACGTTGCTCACAAGCGAAGTAAATATTGGAAACAAATCAGGTAAAGAATGGTCTGAAGGAATTATTGCTGAACTTAAAGAAATGCCTAATGTTACTGTTAAAAATAGATCACAAGTTTTTGGTTATTATGATCATAATATGTTGGTGATGTCTGAAAGAATTAGTGATCATTTACCAAAAACAAAAAAGTTTCATCCAAAACAAAGACTTTGGTACATTAGAGCTAAAGAAGTTTTAATTACCTCAGGATCAATTGAAAGACCAATAGTTTTTGGCAATAACGATACTCCGGGGGTAATGCTTTCATCAGCAGCAAAAGAATATCTTAAAGTTTATGGAGTATTAGTTGGAAGAAATCCTTTAATTTTTACTAATAATGATAGTGGCTATGAAACTGCAATTGAATTTAAAAAAAATGGTATTGATCCAATTATTTTAGATACAAGAAAAGATCCTCAATCTGAAATAGTTGATGAAGCAAAAAATTTAGGAATAGACATTAAGTTTTCTTATGTAGTAGTAGCTGCTCAAGGTTACAAAAAAGTAAAATCAGCTGATATTGCAAAAATTTCAGATGATAAAGAACAACTTGGAACAATAGAAAATATTAAATGCGACTGTATATGTGTTTCTGGTTTTTGGACACCTACAATTCATTTAGCTTCACAATCAGGAAATAAAACAAAATTTAATGAAGAGATTGATGCATTTGTTCCGGGGATATCAAAGCAAAAAGAAACAACATTAGGTGCAGCAAATGGAACTTATACTTTAGATGAAACATTGAAAAGTTCTTTTGAAACTGGTCATGAGTTATCAAAAAAAATTACCAACAAGGATAATAAAATTTCTTTTCCAAACGTTGTTGAAAAAAAATCAACAAACCATGATAAGTTTTGGTGTGTGCCATTACCCGAAGGAAAAAATTATAAAAGATTTTTAGATTTTCAAAACGATGTTGCGGTTTCTGATATTGAGATAGCACTTAAAGAAGGTTATCGATCAATTGAACATGTAAAAAGATATACAACACTTGGAATGGCAACCGATCAAGGCAAAACAAGCAATTTAAATGGTTTGCAATTAGTATCAAATATTGAAAATAAAGTAGTACCAAATGTTGGGCATACTACTTTTAGACCACCATATACACCGGTTTCTATAGGTGCAATTGTTGGAAGGGAAGTTGGAAAACATTCAAAACCTACAAGAAAATCTCCAATGCATTCATGGCATCAAAAACATAATGCGGTTTTTGTTGATGCAGGCGTGTGGTTAAGACCTAGATATTATAAACACGGAGATGAAAATTTATTTGAAGGATCAAAAAGAGAAGCAAAAAATGTAAGAACAAATGTAGGTGTATGTGATGTAACTACATTAGGTAAAATAGATATAAAAGGACCAGATACAGCAGAGTTACTTAATAGAGTTTATACAAATGCATGGTTAAAGTTACCAGTTGGTAAAGCAAGATATGGAGTAATGTTAAGAGAAGATGGAATTGTTATGGATGATGGAACAACTACTAGAATTTCTGAAAATCATTATCATATGACAACTACTACCGCACAGGCTGCAAACGTTCTTTCACATTTGGAATATTATTTGCAACTAGTATGGCCAGAATTAAATGTAAATGTAGTTTCAACTACTGAACAATGGGCAGGGGCTGCTATTGCTGGCCCAAAATCAAGAGATTTATTACAAAAATTATTTCCAGATTCTGATGTATCAAATGAGGGGTTAACTTTTATGGGGTATATGGAAGGAGACTTGTTTGGAGTTAAGGCTAGAATTTTTAGAATTTCATTTTCTGGTGAGCTTGCATATGAGGTGAATGTTGAGTCTGATAATGGAAACTTTATGTGGGAAAAAATCATAGAAGTTGGCCAAGAATTTAAAATCCAACCATATGGAACAGAGGCATTATCAACTCTTAGAATTGAAATGGGTCACGTTGCAGGGTCAGAGCTTGATGGAAGAACAATACCTTATGATAATTCACTTGAAGGATTACTAAGTAAAAAGAAAGATTTTATTGGCAAGAGATCTTTAACTAGAGCAGCATTTACAGCTGAGGATAGACAAAAAGTAGTTGGAGTTGTTCCTTTAGATAAAAAGACCAATATTCCTGAAGGTTCACATTTAGTAAAAGATTTTAATGCGCCGTTACCGAATCCAAAACTGGGTTATATTTCAGCTTCATGCTGGAGTGTTGAGTACGACAATCCATTTTCTTTAGCTATTCTTAAAAATGGAAAAAATATGATTGGTGAAAAGTTATTTGTGATGTCTCCACTTAGAAACAAAGTAATACCAGTTGAAATAGTTTCTTCACATTACGTTGATCCAAAAGGCGAAAGAGTGAGATCATGAGTTTAATATCAGCCTTGGCGAATGTTCATTCAACAGGTAAGTTTGGTGATTATGAAGGTAAAAATGAAACCGATCTTTTAAAAATTTCTGAGATAAATAATTTATTAATAGCTCAAATAGTCCAGTATAAAAATTCTACAGTTTCAATGGAAAGTATTGATATCGATGGTTTAAAATTAAAAGATGAACCATTAAGTGTAGCAAATAACTATGATACAAGAATTTTATGGAATGGACCCAAAAATTGGCTTTTGGTTTCAACAAAAAAAGATTTACTAAAAAATATTTCACAAAATTTTAAAGAAACAGATTTTGCTGTAACAGATCTATCTCATTCGAAGGCTATAATTGAAATAGAAGGACATGATGTAAAAGAAGTCTTAAAGAAAGGTTGTCCTTTTAATTTTTACACTTTAAAAAAAAATAATTCAATAAATTCTACTTTCAATGGAATAGCATTTACTGCTGATATGATTGGTGACAATCCTGACAAAGTAAGATTATTTGCTCTTAGAAGTTTTGGAGAATCTTTATATCAATCTATTACAGATGCATCTTTAGAGTTTGGGTTTAAATCTTTATAAAATTTTTAGTCCCGAGTAGCAACATAAACACCAATAGAAGTTATTAAAAAACCTATAAGATCTAAGTTGGTCAAACTTTCATTTAAAAAGACCCAAGCCATAAAAGCAGATGTAGCTGGAATTAAAAAAAAAATAGAAACAGTCTTACTTGCTGAATTTTTTTTAATTAAATACATGAATATTGTAAAAGCCCCAAATGATACTAAGAATATTTGATGACTCATTGCAATTATGAATGGTTTAGTAAAATCAATATATGGTTCAGCAAAAAATATTATTACTAAAATATGAAATAAGCATCCACCAACAGCTTGATAAAAATTACTAACTGGTAAAGGTAAATTTTTACTTAATGTTTTTTGCCAAATTGTTGATGTTGTAATTGCAATTAGTGCCACTATCGTTGCTACTAACCCCCATAAAGGTATGTTTGAACCAACATCTAAACCTAAAACCAATGTTGCACCTAAAAATCCAAGTAAAACTCCAATCCATTGTTTTGCAGCTACTCTTTCACCCAGTATTGGTCCACTTAGTGCATTTGTTAAAAC
>Ga0209632_10001731_pt1 | contig 21668 bp, 10 predicted proteins | sample COG_10_FD_184754 | JGI IMG/M metagenome (GOLD analysis project Ga0209632, IMG submission 184754) | Pelagic Microbial community sample from North Sea - COGITO 998_met_10 (SPAdes) (version 2) | ecosystem: Environmental > Aquatic > Marine > Neritic zone/Coastal water | place: Helgoland, sampling... | reverse complement strand
CAATACAAAGGATTTTTTTTGGATAATACTACACTCAGTCAAGTATTTTAGACTTCTCTCTAGAAAAAAAAAAAAAGGTCTGTAGTAATTTAAGTAATATAGCAAACAAGGTCCGTAGTAATTTAACGAGGTCCGTAGTAATGTAAGGAAGACCATATTAATATAGAGATTTTAGTTGTGCCGGTCTGCTCTACAAAATAAAAGCAGTAGCCATACAGTAAATCAATTACAACAAACACTTTACATTCAACGGAACGAATAAAAATAGAGTAATGCACAAAGTGGATATATAAAGCAAGTTGTACGAAGCAAAGATGTTTACCTGTCCTTCTCCAGAAACCATAGCGATACAAATTGGGTTAAAAACAAGAAAACCAAATACCGAAAATCATATATGTCACTCCCGTAATTGTATCATACACAATCTGCCAGCGGAGATTCACCTTTTGGATGGAAAATTTAAGGTGGTTTGCATGCCAGTTATTAAACCCGTGGCAGGGCTACATCCTCAAGACACTCTCCACCAAAAAGTGTTGGACCTTTACATATGTAAAGCCACCGGGAAGATTCATTATTGCCATGCAAATTGTTGCGGAGAGAAGATCCTATGCGAGTCCATTGAAACATGTACAGTAACAGGAGCCCAATATGATGCTGAGCAAGTACGGACTTACGGGGTAGCAGCGAGAGTACAAACAAACATGGCAGCAAACAAAAGTGACCCGTTGAAGTATTCTAGACAAGCAAACGGCACCATAACAAAAACGAGCGGTGTTCACAACATGAAGATAGAACAATGTAAGATAATTGCTAAAAAATTATTGCATGCATTTCTTTTTTCAACCACCAGAATGAATTCCGAGACCCACAAACTAACGGAACTTGAACGCGATGCCGAAAAAATGGTAAATAAATACAAGAGACACGCTGAGAAGATCAATATGCCAAAAAATTACATTACCATGGCAACAATTTACTTGAATCAAATCAAAAAACGTCCACCACGGTTGCACTTGTTGAAGAAGACTCAAAGAGAGCAAGACAACATTATTCTTGATTATACACGCGAACTTATTGGCTATTGGAAGATGTTACTCAATACTCAAGCAGGACAGACCAGCCCTAGTCAGTTTTCCTTCAAAGTATTTGTACCGGCGTGTTTGTACATTATGAAAAATGGCGTTGAAATGAATGGTCAACTAATAATACGACGTTCACAGTTCCTATCTACATGTCTTCCGGAGACAAACACGTTGGACCTCTATTCAATATCGAAGACGCCATTCACCGCCAGTAAGAACAACATCATGGCAGCTATACGAGAAACCATTGGAAATTCAAAAGAACGAGCGGTGGAGATGTACAACTACAGTCAGGCAGAGAGTAAAAAAGTTTCTATATAAGTTATTATTCATTCTATCAAATGACACAAAGGTTGAAATTGGGGTTACCGAATTTCGGGAACACGTGCTACATCAATAGTGTACTCCAATGCTTAAGATATTCAAAACCTCTTGTATTCATGCTACGTGATATTCGCGTGAATGCCAGCAACAGCAATAAAAAAGATCAACTGTTGGAAAGTTTTGTGGAATTGTTGTACGCGGATTGTGATCCTCGAGACTTGCATATTTTTATCAGAAATTTGGCACAGCTTCAACAGCAGTTTAGGTTGTTGCGTCAGTGCGATGCACATGAATTGTACCTATACATTGTCGATACATTTTTTGAAAAATTTGTAAAACTTAAAAATCCATTCAAAGGGAAATTAAAATCGACGGTAACTTGCAACATATGCGGCAACGATTCAATCAGTAGACATCCTTTCATTTCATTGTCGTTGGAGATGGATCACACTACCCAAAATCAACGGGTGAGCGATATGATTCAAGGCTATCAAAGTTATGAAGAGCTACAGGACAAGATAGATTGTGACACGTGCAAAAAGAGACAACCGTCCAAAAAAATATTAAACGTTTGTAAAACTCCGACATTGTTGGTGATACATTTGAAACGGTTCAACGGGATGCAAAAAAACGACGCCTCTATCGAAATAGAAAAGAAACTAGAAGTAAACAACCAAGGATACAAACTCATTGCTCTTTGCAACCATTCTGGGACGATGAACGGTGGCCATTATACAGCAACGTGTAGGAGACGTGATGAATTATGGGTTGTGTGTAATGATAACCACATAAGCAACATAGAAGATCTGCCAAGTTCAACGAGTGTGCCATATATTTTATTTTATCAAGCTATATAAATTACTTTTTTTAAAACATATATACTAGATGGCTCATATTTTATCAGACGATCCTAGTAGATATGTTATGCTCCCAGTGAAACATAGCGAACTTCACAAGCGGTATGAGCAGCAATTGAGCTGCTTTTGGAATACAAATGAGGTAGATTTATCTAAAGATGACATCGGTTTTAATGAGCTAACGGAAGCAGAACAAAAGTTCTTACTACAAATTCTTGGCTTCTTCGCCGCGTCAGATGGATTGGTGGTTGAAAATATCATGTTGAACTTTCAATCCGAGGTCATGGTCTCAGAGGCTAGAGCATTTTACGCAATCCAAAATGCAATTGAGGTTATCCATGGTCAGCAATACGCTTTACTCATAGAGAAGTTCGCTCCGGATATGAAAAGGAGAAACGAACTGTTTCAAGCCATTGAGAACCATGCATCGACAAAGGCAAAGGCTAATTGGGCGCTACAACGAATGAAAAGGAACATGGATGAAGACAGATTGACAGACTTCAGTAAAAGGTTGATTAGTTTCGCCTGCGTTGAAGGCATTATGTTCAGCAGTAGTTTTTGTTCAATATTCTATTTTAAGAATCGTGGTGATGATTTACCTGGACTCTTCCTGTCTAATGAATTCATTTCAAGAGACGAGGGATTGCATAGGGATTTCGCGGTTGACTTGTACAAACACTTTCCAACACTACCGCGTGAGGATGTGGAAGAGATAATTAAGTCATCAGTAGAGGCAGAGAAGGAGTTTGTACGGGAAATCTTACCAGATAAAAAAATTAGAGGCATGAATAGCAAACTAATGTGCACCTACGTAGAGTACGTGGCTGATAATCTCATGCGGGCTTTAGGATACAAAAATATTTACGGTAGTAAATTACCTATGTTATTCAATTTTATGCATTCCATATCACTTGAAGGCAAGACCAATTTTTTCGAGAAAAGGGTATCAGAGTATAGTTTAGCAGGTATAGGACAAAGTACAGAGAGTAATACATTCAGTTTAAACAGTAGTTTTTAAAAGTTAACATTTTTAAATTTTACAAATACCTGATTGTCAACCGCTTTCTTTCTCGTTTTGTCTCTCGATTTCTTTTTGTCGAATGCCCCTAGACCCAAAGGTTCTTTCCCAAGTCCACCACTATCCTGAAACCATCCATACGAACTGTCGTTTTTATAATCTTGCTCGTCCCACTTAGAAAAATTTTTATCGGCTAAAAACTTAACAACTTGGTTCTGTGTTACCAACGATGTGCGTTGCAAACCGCGTATAAATAAGGTTGGACGAAAGGGATTGCGAATGGCGTACGCCAAGTACCACATCAATGTGAATATCCCCAATTCAACCACACATAACAGCATACTCATGTTGGCCCATTTATTGTCGTCTTCGTTAATCAATCGTTTGTAACGATTCGGTATCAACAACGCATAGGAAACTAGTAAAGTAGCGCGTAAAACATTTACGAGCCAGGGCTCACTGTACGTCTTCAATGAAGACAATGACCCCCATGTTCCATATATCAATCCCCAACGTTCGAGAACACATGAGACAACGGCGGATCCCTCATCTGCGCCGAATCCCAGACCATTTTCATTGAGGCGTTGTAGTTCATCTAGTAAACATGTCATGACACATTCGAATGCATCAAACTTAGTAACGTTGTGTATCGCTCTTATTTTTTCATACAGTGCGTGTTGTAGAGAAACTTTACCTATATTATTGTCAACTGCATTCGAAGCGTAATCCTTCCAATAGTTTGGGTATTTCATTCTTTTTCCGTAACAAAACATATAACACCCACATGTGTCTTTTGGTGTAACTTGAACGTAAGACCGTTCGGACAATCCACAGAACGGTGTGAAAATTGGACGATTACATCGGCAAAGACCAGCGCGAAAACATTCAGTAATACTTGATATAAATTGCCCCCAACATGTACTTTTTGGTTGTCTTATTCTCATCCCACTGTTTCCACCGTCGTTATTAATAGTGTCAACCACAACCTTTGGTAATGCCGACAATAAGTATTTTATTTTGACGTACTGACGTTGAACCGAATCGTTCTTGAATTGTAGTTCGACTTTATCTTCTCTTCCTACTTTTCTGTACACATATTTCTGTGCATCATACGTTAGATGCACCATCATCATCGCCAATGCCTTTATGTCGCCAGAAATTTCCTCGTACATCCGCAATATTTCCCGATATTTATTTAATCCACTGCCCAACGCCATGGTCAACATAAAGATCATGATTCCAGAAATAACTTCGAACAAATTATTTGTCTCGTCTGTGCATTCTCTGTGATAAGCTTTACTATTTAAATCGGTGTACGTAATAGTTGTTTCATTGACCTGTTTGTAGTAAAGACCCTGAATAACGCCATCATTCAACACATACTTCTTTGGGAAAGGGCATTTTTCCTGGTAGTTTTCGATAGCAGGAGCAAAAATAAGTACATAAGACCCAACTAAAATTAACCATGCCATAAGTTTTGGGTCAAACAGTCCCACAAGTAGCGATTGTATAAATTTAAACCAAGTGGGTTCCAATATATACTCTTGAAGTTCTACTTCTACTTCGTCGCCAGCACTATTCTGTGCAGTCAAAGCCTCGCGCGTTCGATCATCTTTAACATCATTATCAAGTTCTTTTAAAGCATCTATGTTAAAACTTTCACCAACCAGAGACTTTCTAGCAACTTTTTCATCTCCTTTATATGTTTTCTGTTTACGAACCTTTTTTCTTACTCTCCTATTTGCGAATTGTGGTGGCAGTGGTACGACCGACCTTCGGTTTTTTTTCTTTTTATCATCCTTCTTGTAGTTATCGTCCCACCTACAACACTTAGCCTTACACACTAACTTAGCACAAAAGTTACTTGCCATGTACCTAATTTTCAAATCGCTTATATATTGTCAAAAAATAGTACGAGTTATATTTGAGACCCATTCACAGAATAGCAAAGGAATTTTCAATTAAATATATTTTTGCCACTCTATTCAGATGCTATCCCATCTTTAAGGTTGCCTAGAAAGCGAGTATACCACAGTTCAGGCTTAGCATTGATGTTAGCCCCCCTATGTAAACAGTATGTAGCCAATTTATTATCCTTATGCAATACCGAAACGTAGAGAATAAAGTTCAAAGCACGATGGGTGTATTTACTATCCTGCTCTAGCCACCTGTTCAGTAGTAATCGTAGCGTTGGGTGATACGCAACATCTTCACTCGTCTTCATTTACTCTGTAAGAAACACTATATATACATACAATACAGTAAATAAATGAGTAGAACAAACTTTGCGGTGCGCGTAATCGCAAAACATCGTTCCAGCATCCATCCTGTCCCATGGTCCTTGATAAGAGTGAACAGGGCAAATCAACTCACGTGGAGTGTGATTAAATACCGTATCGCTAAAGATTTGGGACAATTTAAGAACAAATCATACACATTTGATATAGACGGACAATATTTTGATAATTATGCTAACTCTACTGACAAAAAATTCACCCTAGAAGATTCGATTTTAAATAACTCATGTATTGTTTACTCTCTTGTACCCATCCACTACAGAGAACATGTTCACTTTATTCCACACAACGCAATTGAATTCACATTGGACATAAACGAGGAAAAAATTCAAACGCAATATTATTGAGCGTAGAGCAAATGGTGGTAAAAAATCTATTATACTATAAATATACCTCTTCCAGATACATAAAATATGAGTAAAGCACTCCCTCAATTATTAACTTTATCTTTATTAGGCGCTGCCATAATTGTTTTAATTGGTATTGGGCTCGAAAGTGTAATTAATTCCCTCGATGATATGCTGGAGCCCTGCCAACACGGCACTTCGTACAATAAATTGACTACAAGCTGTGATTGTCAGAATACCCCATTCACTGGAAAGTACTGTGGGGTATGTGATTGCAAGTTTGGACAGTGTATGGTTGGAGGCACTACTCCAAAAGCAGGTTCGTTGTACGGTTGTAGGTGTCCAATAAATACAAAACGTTTTGGTCACAAGTGTAACCTATGTTTCGCAAACAACACAGCGTCGTGTACGGGACCATGTGCTGAAGGGTATTTCGGGCCTCTCTGTGATAAAACGTGCATTTCTGATCTCACACAGACACTTTTATTTGGAGGCGAGTCTGTAGATGCTACAACGTGTATGGATATCCGAAATAATGGTGGTACGTGTAATTTATGTTCCGGTCACGGTCAATGCGGTGCTACAGGTGATTGTGAATGCAATAGCAACTATTTTAACGGTCCGAATGGTGGGTGTAGTCAAACTTGCCCGATATCTGGAAACGGTAAAATCTGTAGTGGTCACGGTGTCTGTGAAAAGATAGCCGGTGTCCCCACATGCGCATGCGAGTACGGTTGGAGAGGAACAGATTGTAAAGTGCCTTGTCCAGGCATGACAACAACTGGCAAGCCATGTAGTGGCCATGGTCAATGTTTAATAGATTACACGGGAACACCGACTACTTCCTGTAATTGTAACCAGAAATTCCGGGGTGAAGCATGTCAAAAGGAATGTCCTGGAGATTTCGTAGCATGTTCTGGTCATGGACAGTGTGACGATAACGCTCAATGTACTTGTAACAGCCCGGTTGGAGGTATAACATGGATTGGTGAAAAATGTACATGTTCCGACTTTGTAACCTGTAATGGAAATGGAAACTGCAACCCAAATGGCGATTGTGTGTGTCTGGGAAACTGGGGGGGCAAACACTGTAGGCAATGTGAAGAAAATTACCACGGTAGTACATGTCAATTTAAATGCAATTCAGACGCAGAGCCTTCAACGGAAGAGCTAGGGTGCTACGGTAGAGGTACGTGCACGGTATTGGATTTTGCAAGAAGTTCTGAGAGTATTGTCTGTGAATGTTTCGGCGCTACAAAAATCTTCGACGATGGTAAACTGACCACTGTATTTTCAAATTACGAAACAACAAGTAATTGTCAGGATTGTGCTGCTGGTTACGTTCCAAAAATAACAGCCGTTGATCAGTATGGGCTTCCAGACGGAATAACAGTGCCTTGTGAATTGTATTGCGACAGTTTGACATGCAATAAACTAGGAGAATGTAATGAGAATTGGGGACTACCAAATGAACCGTTGTGTCACTGTGACCATGGTCCAGATAATAAAAAGCACTTGGACGATAACAACTTCTGTCTCTCATGTGAAAGCGGATGGTTTCCAGAAGATCTACACAGTGCGGATGGATGTTCGAATTTTTGTACGACAGACATAGCGCTTGCTCCATACCTTGGAAACTTCCCATCTATTTGTGCAACTGGTGTGGTAGATTGCAAGCACTGTAGTGGACACGGTACTTGTAGCGGTAGAGGTGAATGTCTATGCGAGGAAGGCTATGCTGGTGTTGAATGTAATATAAATTGCGCCGGATTAAATGGATTGACTTGTTCAGGCAACGGTGAATGTAAAGTAAATCAACTTCAGGAACTTATGCAATTTGAATATGAGTTTGTTGGCAGCTCTGGTGCTTTATACTCGTGTGAATGTGACCCCAAAGATCCATATTCCGATGAGGAAAGAAAGGATTTCAGGCTTCGAGTCGCTAGCGGGGAGATCAATGGGACGTTGGAAGATCCTCCAGTAAAAACGTTTTATGGTGAAATGTGTGAATACAGCTGTAAATCACCACCATGGGCACAATCTGAAGTGTGTAACGGCTTTGGTAAATGCGAGATCAACCGTATACAAAATCCAAACGGTGGGTTTGCCTCATGCACAACAGACGACGACTGTAAAAACAATGCGGCCTTAAGTGCGCTCCTCAGTGGTGCAGCTGATTGGAGTTCAGAAAAAGGACCGTTTTGCCACAAAGGGGATGCTCCCCCTGGATGTACGTCTTCCAACTTTACCAACGATGATTGTGTCTACATCCTGTCGTTACAGCGGCCAACAGCAGCAAGAGGGAAAGAGTGTATGCGAGACCTATCGTGTAGAAATTTTATGGATGGCCACGATTGGCATTCTTGGTGTGACACGATTCAGTCTGTCGAAAATCCATTTACTACCTGTTCCAACAGCTACAGAACGTACTGTCCAAGGATAAAATCGGGAGAAAGTATAAACTCCGCATGCACAGATGTCGTTAATCAGTTGAACGTGACAACTTTTTCTATTACCGATCAAATCAACTATTGTTACGAGAAGGACAAAGCGAAATATCCATTCAATATGACAGAGGCATACAGATACAATAAGGCGGTGGAAAAACACGATGAAGTAGCAGAAAGCTTTCAAAATTTTGCCATCAAATATCCGACGGTAACGATGGACTCCACTCAATATTGTGCACAATATTTGGAAATGTTCGACGTTCCCGTAACTCATATACGTACAGACACATTATTTATTTGTGACAACAAAATACAGCACACCGATAATTGTTCAACTACAGTATTGGCGCTGGATACCGTTTGGAAACCATTTTACGTAGATTGTAACGGAGTAGAAACACAATATTCCACATTGGAAGAAGCTATCGACAATAGACATGAAGGCTGTGTAGTGGTAGAAGAGGTAGTGGAAGTAGAAAATGCCACACTTCAAACCATATTTAATGTAAAATCACAATTGGGACAGTCCTGTGTTGATAACGCGGATTGTGTCTCCAACCTATGCTACGAAGGCAGCTGTTGTACCCCTGGTACAGATACGACTAACTGTAATACATGCAACAGCCAGGGAACGTGTAATTGTTTGCCTGGTGCCGTCTTAGTAAATTCTAGTTGTACTTACGACAATACAACATGTACTGGTGTATCTTACTGGTTAGATAATGTTGGATGTGTCAATCAGGCGGTGGGAGAAGCTTGCTTTAAAGACGCTGGATGTCAGTCAGAAGAGTGTATTGGAGGGACATGCGCCTCACAGGAATCACCCAACTGTGTTCAGGTCAATGCTGCTGGTGAATGTACACTTTGTATTACCGATGCTACACTTAGCGGTACGACGTGTACACCAAACGGCTGCCCGTCAGATAAAATGTTTGTCACTGACGAAGGTTGTGTAGATAGACCATCCGATGCGCTGGAGCAACAAGTACAGAGCCTGTTAGAAAAAACCTGCTCGAATGCGGAATCCATATTTCCACACTGTAAATTGCCTACCAATGCGTGTGACGTAAACGGTATTAGCGCTTGTAAAAACGGTGATACATGTGAACCATTTGAATCTGATGCTATGTGTTCAACGGTGGGCATCTTAAATGCTACATGTAAATTTGGTTTGCAAGCCGTTCCCCTTAGCTTTTCAACCTACAAATGTGTGGGAAATTTTACCATCGATAATACATGTCTAGAGGCTGCCAGAGAAACCAACTGGTTCTCCTTCTGTAAGGATAGCAACGCCGTTCTGTTCCATGATAATTTCGGCGTAGATGCTTTACAGGAAAATGAACAGCCCACTGTTATTACGTTGGAGGACGATCAACGCGGAGGAGACTTGTTATCTTTATGGGTCAAAACAAATAGTATTCTTCAATCCTCTGCTACGGTAGCAGCAAAGAGTGGCTCCGATGAAATATTTAGAGTGTTTTTACACCAGGGACAGATACAACTGAATGGAATTAGCACGATAGAATCATGCCCGGTTGATCAACCAACATGTAACGATGATTTTAGTCACAATATTAATGAATGGTTGAACATTAAAGTGAGCATTACATATGGAGCATCCAGATCCGTTACTTTACATTACAATGGAAAGACAACAACGGATGGGTTTTTGTGCACTGGTTGCTCCGCTGTGAGCGGTGTATCTACTATTCACATTGAAGCTGGTGCAGCGGAGACGTACTACGATGAAATTATATTTTCGAAGGCCATCGCTCCCCCCACTGCTAAGACTTCCTGTTCAACATATAATTATTGTGATTACAATGTTGATTACCGCGACAAGTGCATAGATTTATTGACAAATGTGAAATATCCACGCACGGTCGAGCCACAGTTAGACGTCATAGATACATGTAAGTCGAGAAAGATATACAAAACATTTGTGGGTGCGGTAGCGACTCCCTCTATGAGAGACGAAATGGATTTATTGAATTGGACAACATACTGTAAGTTTAAGGAGGAGTTAGACGATAGCATTACTTGCGGAAATTTGACACATACGACGCTAGAAGACTATCCAACAAAATGCGATCCATGGATTTCCCCTGTGGACACGTCAAAAACATGCGTGATACAAAATTTACAAAACAATTGGACGCAACATTGTCAAACCATAGACGACGCATTTATTCCAACAAATATGAAAAGCAACTGTTCTGAAGCATGTTACCAGCATTTACATGGGTATGAGCAATGCTCGGTACGTAAAACAATCTTCACTTCAAATGTGGATATTCCACTAAGTGTATCGGGATGTAACAGCATTAATTGGTTGAACTACTGTAATAATGTGGCACAAAACAAACAGCCTGGTGTATGTTCTGCTGTGGAATGCGATTGTTCTGCTCAAGAAGGCATGACCGGTGACAGCTGTGATCTTTTCTGTAATATTGCATCCGACGGTAGTCCATGCGGTGTGGATTCCGGTGTAGGGGTGTGTCGATATTCGCAGGCACAGCTAGACCAGTTAGCAGTTGGACCTTTCACCACGGAATTGATCGAGCTTTTGGGTGAATGCGAATGCTTTGCCTCTGAAGGTAGTTCCAACTGTGACCAACAATGTGTGGCATGTGTTAATACTACGTACGGTGGTGCAAACACGGCGGAAAATATAAACATTGGCAACGATGGCAGCACAGCTTATGTGCATAATGGTCTACTAAATCCAAACATTGATTTATGTCCTAACACACCTATAACGTTTTCTCGCACTAGTAGCGGCCACACACTTCGACTGGTGAGGGAGGCTGACTGTCCTGAGTGCAAGTATGGTTCATACAACACACTCCCGACTTCCAGTGTGAGCGGTTGGAGCGATGTCAGTTCTGGATCACCAGTGACAATTTCTTTAACGGATCCTGGCATATACTTCTACATTTGTGTGTCACACGCATCAATGGTTGGAAAAATCACCGTTGACACCACCTGCGGGGGTCAAATTGGTATCTGTGACGCTTCCCGTGGTATTTGTCAGTGTCTACCTCCTTGGGTGATTGAACGCCACGTGGAATACGAGACCTGGAAAGGTGATATACGTCGTAGATTGGAACGGAAATACATTTTACCAACCAGTTTGACAAGTGTACAACCTAACACTACTGAATACGACAAAGCACAGGAAGATATTTTTCGAATACGTATGATGCAAGGGCGTGAGGCGTTCACACGCTACTACCTAGACACTACCACCACAGAGGACAACTGGAAAACGATCTATGCTTCGTTTAAATTAAATCCTTCAACGTTCACATGCTCTCAGAAGCCATGTGATTTCCACGATGTCATGCTGTTGGGCAATCTTCAAGAATCGAGTTTCAATTACAATTACGATTGCGCAAAGAGTTGTCCGTCAGTAGATACAGCCACAAAAATACCATGCAACGGACATGGGCGGTGCGCAATTACTGGTAGCTGTGTGTGCGACCCTGCGAAAGTGATTCGTGGCACTGATGCATCTACCGGTTCAACGTTCCAAATTAATATTTTTGGCGGTGAAACGATTGAAGAAAGTGAATTCATGGTATCAAAATTGGATCAAACTGGTTATCGTGGTGAAGATTGCAGTTTAACCTGTCCTGGCTACCATCCAGAGCGACAAGATATGACAGAAGTGTGCTCAGGACATGGAGTCTGTAATATGGATGCAGAATGCCAATGTAATATTGGCTACACAGGAGAAGTATGTCAATTTACGTGCCCTGGATACGTTGAAGGTGATTTAAACGTTTGCTCCGGACATGGTACATGTGGAATGTCAGAGGTCAAAATTTTCACTAATATTTTTGATGAGTTTGATGAGACTTTTTACATTAACGGTACAGCAGCAGTAAGGAAAACCAATGAACAACCTAGCTGCCCGCTACCAGCGTCCAAAGCAGTAGGTCTAGGCTACTCTGTGATCAACGACATCGGATTTTTAGATTTGACGAAAATTTACATGATACGTGAGTCTAACCTCTGCTCTTCACCGTCTATCAACCAATGCAAGCGATGGAAAGATTATCAGAGTCTTTATTATGTGAATAGACACCCCTTCACAATTGATGACTACACCAAACCAACTGGATGTATACTAGATGGCAACACCATCATGTTCAACGACCGAACAACCAAAGTGACATGTGAAAATGGTTGCCTGTGTGAAGGAGTTGATGAGCTACCAGGGGTAATAAGTATCCATGATTTCATGGGGAAAGAGGGAACCCCATTTGGTTACGAACCACTAACCGAATGGGATGGGTTTATCTTTAAAGAGGGTGGTACACCAACGACAGAAAGTCAAAAACAAATGCGTGAGTACGAGTGTTATTTCTATGCCGATAAGGTACTGCTTCAACCATACATTGACGTAGAAAGTGCATTGCCGTCTATGGAAGTTACCAGGGAAGAATGTTTACGTTACACCTCTGAGACATTTGGGCTCTCTATGTTTGAAGATGTGGACGATAGTGCGATAGCAAAAGGATGTGTAAAGAAAATGAATAGCAACGTGCTAAATAAGGTGGTTTACAACATCAATGAAAACTCGGTACCATGTTCAACCACAAACAAATGCGTTGAAAAGCCTTATGAACGCATCGCTGACGGTGCTTTACCAGCTGGATGCTTGAAGAGTGGTGATGATATTAAGTTTAACGATGCTGCTGCTTCGGCTTTATGTTCACCGACGCAAACATGCATCGAAAAGGAGATCAAAAGCGTAGATCCAGTGATTATTTATCATAAACAAATCGGGTTCAACTACACAGAGAATGTAGGGAGGTACCAGACGGGTGATTTGATATGGACGGGGAACTTTAATTATTATTGGATTTATTTCGAGGAGTCCGTCGGCAGCGGTGATTTAACTATGAGCGCCACTGAATGTGAGGCGTTTGCTACAGAACAATCGCTAACTTTCAATTCGGTCAGTTGTTCTACGGATGGGGCAACACATCCCAAGGGTTGTTACAAGAAAACTTCGGGTGTATACTTCAACGACTGTTCACAGGCGATCTCCTCCACGGCTTGTGACGAACCGGTCACAATAAACACGTTTAGTTCTGGCAGCGCGTCTGGGGATCATCTTACAAAGGCAGAGTGTCAACAACTAGCAGATGATGGCGATGGTTATACCATGGATGACGTGGTAGCAAGTGGATACCCAAGCAGCCAATATCCACCAGGATGTTCATTGTACCCTCCTCCTGGTTTTCTTTACAGTTGGAACTCTGATTTTACAAGCACTTATGCTTGTGCGTCTGACGGTGAATGTGTCCGAAAAACAACTGACACGAGTTGCATCAAAAAAAGATCTGCTGCCCCCCCAACAAAAGAGTACGTCTCCAACATCATCGCGGGACCAGATACTGAGGCTACTATAGTTAGTATTTGCGACAACGATCCAGACTGTGGTGGATATTTTGGTTTGGTGCCAGATACCGAGGGGACTTTCATAGCGGTGTCTAAATTCAATAATGCCCTAGTCGAAGATAGGACAGAGGCCTACCGATTGATCGGGTTGAACACAGAATGTGTTGGAGATCTAAATTTAGTGATCCATGAAAAAACTAGCGGTAAACCAGATTTACATAAGGATAGTTTGACGTTAGAGCAGTGTAGGAAATATGCGGAGAGTCAGCCTAAAGAGTTTTTGACAGATTTCTATACCGGAGACCCATCGGGTTGCTTCTCGTACACTGGTAAGATTTATTTCAATAAACAGAGCACGACCATAGAATGTAGCTCCACCAGAATATGCTACGAATCCGCAACGAGACGAAAACGTAATATTGGCGCTAAGTTTTATTTAGACGATTGGAGCCAGTCAGATGGTACAACCTCTGAAACAGAGTGCCAGGAATATGCAACTAGTCTAGGCAAAACCAGTGTCCCAGGTGTATGGCAAACTCAAGCTCCATCCGGATGTTGGATTCACATTGGAAATGTGCGCTACAATACCGCCTCCAATACGGTGCCATGTGGTGTGGACTATGGTGGAGATAATGTTGAATGCATCAAAAAGCGCTCCGTCTTTTTCACGCCATGGAGTCCAGTCAACAATGATGTTGATCTAAATAGTTGTGCGGAGGTGTGTCGTGTCACCTACCAGTGCGAATACTTTTCGGTGGAAAACAATGTCTGTTACATGCACGATGGCTGTACACAGACACAAATCGGTACGAACGAAATGTATCAGATGCAATCACCGGAGGATGGCAGGATATTTACACACATGACAAAACTGCCTCCAACGTTGTGTATGACAGAGAATGGTGCCAAATTTGACGACAAAACACAAGCACCTGTGCTTCGTAGCATCACGTTATTGAAGGCAAACTGTACCGGCACGAAAATATGGAATGCTTTTGATGAAGAGTGTGTTGAATACAGTGATATACCTCGTTTCGACGCCATATTCTTTTTAGACAAAGGCACTGATAACGAAAAACAGCTAGCGGTAGAGTGTCAAATAACTGGAAACGAAACTGCCAGATGTGGACTATGCACGTGTTTCTCGGATTACATATACGGAAAATGGGCAGGGTTTACTTGTGATACGTGTGATGTTGGATATGGGAACTCACAATGCCGTATGATATGCCCTTCATTTGATGGAGACAGTTTGAGTTCTATGTGTGGTGGAAACGGGGCTTGCTTGTTTGGAAGTGAGCTAAACAGTGATGGTGAGCGTTTATTCCAACAGGCAAATTGTGTATGTGGACAGGACAACCAATACGCGGACCGTCAGCCAATTGCGGAGATAGCTTCTAGGTATCCAGATACTGGCGGTATAGACGGTGACGGAAGTATCGTAGGTTATTACTACTTCACACCAGTGCCATACATTCAAACGTACGCTTCACGATTCGATGCACAAACGAAATGTTCCACGTTCAACGACTTAGACAACATTGGTCGAGGAGGGTTCTGCTTTGGTGTCTATCGCAAGTATATTTCAGTCACAGCGACTTCACCAGATGTCTACTTAGCCATGGGATTTGTTGGAGGCAGCTATACCCTGTATGGAAAGTTTTGGCAAAAGGAGGCAGTCTCTGGATACTCCAAGTTCTTCAACTTCAAACGTCTTGAATTGTACAATGCGTTGGAAGGTCTGCCTGTACCTAGAGAGTGTAAAGACGTACTCAGTATACGAAATGAAGGATTTGATACGTGCAACCATTTTGCGAAGGAATCAATAGATCCTTCATGTACCACATGTGAAGAAGGTTGGACAGGGAAAAATTGTAGAACAGTTTGTTCAAAATGTTTGTTAGGTGGTGGGTGTGCTGGTGTTCCTAGTGAATCCACTAGTAGTGCATGTATCTGTCCATCCGGGGCTGGCGCGCTCTGGGAACATCAATGTTGTCCAACCGGGTTTATGGTTGCGGACAAAACCACATGGCAGGGGAAATCACAGAATGATGTCGATTCCATTCGATTAAGTTTAACCTACGACAGTAGTACCACTAACGAATTGGACGCTAGTTACTATTGTAAGACGTGTCCTGGTGTTAGTCATATGGACTGGATGTCTCCAGATGCACTGTACAAAGTCTGCTCAGGTCCAACACGTGGCACATGTCAACCAGTTCCAGGTAAATTGGAGTTAGCATGTGATTGCAAAATGAATTCCGTCACGAAGAATAGATGGCTGGGGAGGGCGTGCGCTTGCGATGAATCTATCAATATTCCTTACTCTACGGATGCTAGTACAGCGGAAAGCATCGATTACGGATGTCTCTTACCTACCAACGGGGATGGAATATGTCCATCTGGATCCACACAAAACCTATTCTTGAATCCCCCTAGAATTTGGGGACAAGACGCCACTTACATCGTCGGTGAAACGTACGGCTCACCGTTCTTGGGTGTGTTTGCCGGACAAATATTTGCCATTCGAAAAATCATTTGCTCAGAATCGAGCCCATGTCATACTGGTGAGGGACATTGTGTCAGTGATCTTGAATGTGCCGGCACGTTGAAGTGTTTCATACGAAACGCTGGAGAAGAGAAACTCTCGTTTAATGGTGAGAAGATTACATACGACATGAACTACTGTTATCACGAAGCAGAAACAATGGTTGGATGCCACCCTAATGATTTTGAAAAATATTTGAGCACCAGAGAGTACCATAAGCAGTTTTACTACGATGCGACCGATTCTTCCTTCAAAACACCAGAATTGGGATACTACGTGCCATACACACAGGATGCAAACCTGGCCATGGTAATACACCAACAGCAATTTACCTGTCCAAAGGGACGCTACGGCATCACCGTGCCTGATAGGGTTGAATATGGAAACGGTATATCGGGAGCTAAAGCTTACCCCGGAACACAAACACAAGTATACAGTGGTAGTTCTGATAACCCCGGCTCAGCGAAAACACAGGTCCGTCGCTGCTTTGAGGCATGCTTGAACCAACGTACACCAATATCGGGCACATGGAATTTCATAGCTAAATCATTTGATATTACAAATACTGGAGCGTGCTACTGCAACATGTTGTCTTTGGCGGCTGGTGGAGTGAGTGCATCATCGACTTACAGCACTTACGACATCATCACCGAAGGCACGTGGAATGTATGTGAGAAGTGCCAGCCTGGAAAATACCAAGATACAACAGGTAACGTTGGATGGGTAAAAGTTTACAGTGGAGACAATACAGGAAAAAGTATTTCAGAAAGCGAATGTTCAACATATGCCACCTGGCACGGAACGAGCTTCTACGGTCCTCCTTATTCTAGCACAGGATTTCCTCACGGTTGTTTTATACATTCAAGCGGGATATATTACCAGGCAACAGCTAGGAGTGTTGCATGCTCAATCAGTGCGATATGTCTCCAACACGGTGGTGGGTTAGATATTGCAAAGACGTACAAGCACCCAAATTGTCAAAATTGCCCTGCTGGTAAATTCGGGGGACCTATAGGGTCATGGAGTTCAATATTGTGCGATGTCTGTGAACCAGGTCAAAAGGCCACAGCAGATGGATTGTCATGCGTTGACTGTGTGGCTGGAAAGTATGAGTTAGGTGGGGTGTGTCTCACTTGTCCCAATGGTCAGTTTAGTCCTCAAAAACATCCAGGATCGGTTGAACAACCGTGTAAAGCTTGTCCAACAGGAACAGATACAAATGGTCAGATTGGAACAGCAGGTACTACGGATGCTGTGTGCCGCCGATGTCCAGCGGGGAAAGCCAATGGAGTGACAGGAGGAGATTGTATTGACTGTGGCGTTGGAAAGTTCACATCAGACACCGGCAACGATCAATGTACACCGTGTGGCGTTCAAAAATTTGCAAATATTGCTGGTCGAACATCGTGTAAGACCTGTGGTATAGATGCACCTTACGTAGGGTTGTACGGAGCGGTAGTGAATGGAGACGTATGTGTGCAGTGTAACAAGGGTGAATTTGTGTCAACAACAAGTGGCTTTTGCGAGGATTGTCAACAAGGGTACGACCAGCCGTTACTTACCTACCAAACCTCGTGTGCCATATGTGAAGTTGGACGTTACGGTGACGTCCTTGGACTTGCGGATTGTAAATTGTGTAGAGGCGGTGGGACATACGCCACTTCTGTTGGAGAGGAACAAGCGGATCAAGGTCAAGTTGATTGCGATAAATGTGATCCCGGCCGTTATGCGGATGTAAACGGATTGGGTGTTTGTAAAGTGTGTCCAGCCGGTCAATATCAGAACTTAGAAGGGAAAATTGGCTGTATTTCATGTCCACAGGGGAAATCCCAGGATTTAACCGGACAGATCGAATGCAAAGATTGTCAAGAAGGTTACTATAATGATCAAATTGGATTAGGAGTTTGTAAACCTTGCGCTGCGGGAACATATCAACAAATTGGCAATACAGTTGCACAAACCTCTGCGTCATCGTGTGTAACATGTGAATGTGGTTACTATTGCATTGGAACAGCAAGAGGCAACTGTGGACCTGGAACATTTTCGGGAACAGGTCAATCTCAATGTACCGCTGTATCAGAACATTACTACGCTACTGGTACAAACAATTGTGGACAAACGAGAACGTGCATGAGCACGATATTCGCGGGAGCTCAAGGTCAGTGTGGTTCTACTTCAAAATGCATTTGCCATAACAAATCCCCTATTGGTTCTCAAACCGGTACTTGTGATGCACTTCCAACATATTATGAGACTAAGTATAGTAATGTTCAGGTGTGCACTACAACATGGGATTCTTTAATAAATCCAAAGTATTGTCAATCAGTTTGGTGTGGAAACACATGTTCATGTACGTTCTTAGGGATTCCTGCTTGCTGTTCGGACAATTCCTGTAATCACTGGAGTTGTGGCCACGATGGTGGTTATGTCACAACATGTGTGACTGAAAAACGTTTTTACTTATACGATAACTGTTAAAAAAAATAATATATTGATAGTAGTATATATATATGAAAAACACAACACTTCCATTTATCGTTAAAGATAACTATAAAGTATATATTATCGTTACAATAATGAAAAAAATAGTGCTTCTCTTCATCTTTTTCATATGTACTGGCGCATCAACAAATCTTCTAACAGTGGAAGAAACAGCAAATCTTCATTTATACTTCCAAACGAAAGTGAATTTTACGAGGCATGCTTTATATATTTATGCTGATCCTAAATCTGAATGCACAGTACCATGTGTTAAACATCCATCACAGTCTCTGGGTGTCTTGAGTAGAGATATGAATAAATATCTTTCATTTTTAAATCACGAAAAGTCGCAACTGTATGTGACTGAAGAGAAAAGCAATCCAGAAAATCACATTCAATTAATGTTTGTATATCAAAACAAAGAACGTTATTGTCGCGTTACGAATCCCACTTGTTCCATTGATTCAATACTTGTATTGCTACAATGTTTTACTACGTTTTTCTCGTAGTATAAATATCCTTTTTATTTTAAAAACAAAATGTATATGAAAGCATTACTTTTTTTTATATTTCTACTTCATTCTCGTGCATCCATAGTTAAAAAAATTAATCTTGATGTTGAAAACTCCTACTCATTAGTTGGAAAAACTCAAGAGTATATTGATAACTTGAACACAGATACAAAATTGTTTCTACGAAGTACAATAAATAGAGCAACATCAAAGGGTCCAATAACACCTAAAGATTTTAGTGGAAATTGGTATAATGTTGAACACGAAAAGATTTTCCCATTAATATTTGTAAAAAATAGTGATACTGAAATTAAAAATACGGTAGAAACATCATATGGTACTTACATAAAATGTTATCGCGCAGGTTTTGGTGTTATACCAGCACCACCGGGCCACGAATCTACACATTTCGAAGTAAATGTAACAGAAAATGAAGTTTACAAGGATGAAAGCGGTAATGTAGTTGCCATATCTGCCTTCAAAAATAAGCATTGTGACAATGGATTTGCCATTCTTATTCCTACTGTAAAGGCAGATCTGGAAACGTACCGTAAAGTTATAAAACAAAAACTGTCACACTGTTCGCACTTTAAGAGTAAGAGTGCACTATAAGTAATCATATAACACTTCCTACATGAGGCGTCTACTATTACTACTGTTGCTCACTGTGGCGCAAAGTGTCACGGTGTTGAAGTTAAGTACATGTAGGGACTCATCCTTTGGCCCCATGAACTTCAAGGTGTGCGAAAAGCTGAGCGAGTTCCAAAAATATTATTTTGAGGATGCCACAGGCGTCAACCAAGTCACTCTAGTTGCGGACAGACTCTATCAAAATCATAAGTATTATACTGCCTACTCCACAAATTCACAAATCTTTATTGGTGATCGTTTGTATAAAAAAGAGGATTGGTTCAAGTTTAGAGAGTCTTTCCAATAAGGTTGACGTTAGGGTTAGGATTAAAAGTTTTATATTATATAAGTTTTTACTATTATATCTAAATGGCTGACCAAAACTCAGTATTTCAAATTATTGTACAACAAGCAACACCAGTAGCATATAAAAATATGGCTGCCGGCAGTGGCTTCTTTATAGATCCACTTCAAAACAATGTAGCAGAGGGCACCATGATTACCAACGCCCACGTGGTAAGGACAGCACAGGATATTTTTATTCGTTTACCAGCTGCTCATAAAACCGACATCAGAGCTCAGGTGCTTGGTATGAGCACAGACTACGACATCGCTGTTCTACACTTTCAACCAGCTGAACTAAAAAAGGTAAAGGCTATCTTGAAACAACGATACGACGTCAGTGAAATACCCACGTTGAAGTTTGCCAACAGTGATCTTATTCATCCAAAACATTTTAAAAATCCAAAGCGCGCTCCTGTCTATGCTAGAGGATATCCTCTTGGAACCGAATATCAAATGGTGACGAACGGTGTGGTTAGTGGACTTAAACATACACGCTCTCAATGTTATATTGTTACCACAGCCACAATAAACGGTGGAAACTCTGGCGGACCGTGTGTAAATGGAGACGGTGATGTCATTGGGATCAACAGTATGAAGCTAGTGGCTAAGGGTGTGGAAGAAATAAATATGATTATTCCTAGTAACAGGGTTATTCGTACTTTGCCGTTATTAACAGACAACGGTGATAATGTAAATTTCATGCAAGCCATAATTGCAGATATTATGCTGAGAAAACATTTGGAAAAGAGAAAAGTAGGCCGCGCCAATCCACAAGAAGTGGCTCAGGTTGGAGAACTACTTCAAGGTGTAGAAGACTTGGATTACAAAATTGTTGTAAGCAACTGGAATCAACACAGTGTTGGAGGCTTTAAAAGACAAAAAGATGGGGTTGTAACACCCGTGACCATATCAGATTGGTATGTCAAACATGTGCACGGAAAAGAAGGCGCACACTCACTATTCCAAAAGGTCTACAAACATTTACACGAAAATGAAATTGAAGAGGTTATTGCTATGAGAAAGAAAGGATTTCAACATTTTAGATGTCTTGATTGCCAGTCGGAAGAAATAGAATGCACCGGAAAGGGAGAAAACAGTCAAATGATGGAGAAAGTGATAGTCCCCCCACGCCTTGTTACCATCCCACGCTTAGGATTCGGCTTTAGTAATTCAACTGGTGAGAAAACCTTGAAATACTACAATGCTCCCCCTGACATAAAGGAAGGAGTTATTATCTCTTCCGTTAGTGAGTGTGGTTTGATGCGTTTGAGTGGTTTTGAGTGTGGAGATTTTTTGTATAAGATTGGAAATGCTTCAGTTAGTGATTTTGGTGAGGTGTGGGATGTTGATCGTCAGGTTAGTCGT
>Ga0209632_10001726_pt1 | contig 21709 bp, 22 predicted proteins | sample COG_10_FD_184754 | JGI IMG/M metagenome (GOLD analysis project Ga0209632, IMG submission 184754) | Pelagic Microbial community sample from North Sea - COGITO 998_met_10 (SPAdes) (version 2) | ecosystem: Environmental > Aquatic > Marine > Neritic zone/Coastal water | place: Helgoland, sampling... | reverse complement strand
CGGAGATAATACTTTATATTTAGATGGGGGTACAACTAATAATTTTCCATTAGATTTATGTATAGAGAATAGTAATATAGAAAATACTGATACTATATTAGCATTCAAAAATTTACATAGTAGTAGTTTTAATACTACATTAAATGAAGATTCAGATATAACTGAAATATTTACTACAGTACTTAGGAAATTAACACGTAAACTACACGATACGAATAAAAATACAGTTAAATATACGATTAATTTATATACTCAGGGAATTGATGTATCAACTATGACATCTTTATTAGATAAAAATAATAGACAATTGTTATTAGATAAGGGTGTGGAATATACTAGACTCTTTTTAGAATATCATTCATTATTATGACCTTCCAAAAAAGGTCGCACGTGGTTTGGGTTTAATGGTTTGGGGTACAACATGTTTGGGATTTCACCAAAACTGGTCAGTTTTGGTTCAGGACACCCGCATATAGTACATGTAAGTTCCCCAGGTAGACCATTCCCCCACACATGATTTCCGGGTGGGGTTTGCATACCATCCTTACCCCTACATGAATCGCCAAACCTACATTTTTTTTCTTTATGCATGTGCTTTAATCTCAGCATACCGCCTTTTCTAGACCGTTTGGTTTTTCTAAACTTTCTTGTTTTTCTTTTTGTTTTTCTTTTTGTTTTTCTTTTTGTTTTTCTAAACTTTCTTGTTTTTCGTTTACTTTTCTTTGTTTTACCCCCTTCTTTCTTTGGACCAGCCACATCCAATCCATTAAATGCCCCATCTAGATCCGATAATGATGATACATTACTTGATGGTGCGCGTGATGGTATAACACCATGTCGGGGAGGAGAATCGGTGAATGTAGGGGGTAGAAGGGCTCCTTGTGGAGAAATAGCGTCTGTACTACGTATACTAGTATCACTATCGTCTACATATTCGTTAAATGGTGCCGATGGTCTTCCTACATACTGTTTTTTTCTCTGTTTCGTTTTTTTTTGCTTACCACGTGTCTTAAATATTTCAGCAATTTCGCTATTATCTGAAGAAGACGAATTTGGAGACGCATTTCTTCCTCTTTTTCTTCCTCTTTTTGTGGCGGGTGCCTTTTTTTCTGACATATACAATATATTAAGAAAATCTTTTACAAATACCATATGTCTTTCTGTGATATGGGGATATTCCATGCTGTTCAATACCATCTCTGTGTTTTTTTGCAGCATATCCTTTATTCGTATTAATTGAATAATTTTCAATTAAATATGGATTATTTTCACATAATTCATCAATATATTTATCTCTATCAACTTTTGCAAGAATAGATGCAGCAGCAATAGAACAATATAAATTGTCTCCTCCCTTAATTGTTTCATAATTAATATGATTAATTTCACATTCTTCGCTTACATATGTAACAGGTCTAAAGTAATTACCATCGATTAATAATAAATAGTTCTCTTTATTCGATTGTTTAATAACATCTTTAATTGATCTATGCATGGTTCGCATAGTTGCTTGTAAAATATTAATTTCATCAATAATACTCTCGTCGGCATAGTTAACTGAATAATATAACGCATTTTCTTTAATGTAATCATATGCCTCAAGTAACTTTTTTTTAGAAGAAAATTTTTTACTATCTTTTAAAATCGAAAAATTAAAATTATCATTTGGTAAAATAACAGCAGCTGCATAAACTCGACCTAATAATGGCCCTCTACCTGCTTCATCAACCCCTATTTCATAAATATTAATATCATTATTATAAGATATTATAAGTGTGTTAGACATATAATAATTAATATTATCTATTTAAATTTTTTCGCTTTATAATGTATATTATGAAATTGAGACATTTTCACATATTACTTATTTTACTTTTTGCGTTGGCATTATGTCCTATTTTAGGGGGTTATTGTGGCGCAGAAGGTTTAACCAATATTGATGAACATTTAAGTAATGATCATGGAATATCAACAGCAGGAAGTAATTCAGCAACTTCACAAAATGAAGGAAATAGTCATGACCATGAAGCGTTAACTGAACGGTTAAATACTTTAGAACAAACACTACGAACAAAAAATACTAATAATAATAGTTCATCTAATTCTGCCGTTGGAAATAATGCTCAAGGAGCTGGAAATAATGCTCAAGGAGCTGGAAATAATGCTGCAATTGGAGGTAATTCTCAAGGAGCAGGAAGTACCGCCTTAGAAAATGTAGGAGGAAATATGAGATCTATGGGTGCTTTAGAAAATAATAAAATACCAGAACATCAACATAGTGGAGAAGAAAAATGCCCAGCGTGTCCTCCTTGTGGGAGATGTCCTGAGGCATCTTTTTCTTGTAAAAAGGTTCCTAATTATTCTAGTGGCAATAAGGATCATTTACCTAGACCAGTATTAACAAATTTTAGCAGTTTTGGAATGTAATTAATACTATTCGTGAAAATATATAAATATTAATATTATTATTTATATACTTGATGGATCCTAACAAAAAAATTGCATTAATAACAGGTATAACTGGACAAGATGGTTCATATCTAGCGGAATTGTTATTAGAAAAGAATTATATTGTGTGGGGAGTAATAAGGAGATCGTCTGATATAAATACACATAGAATAGATCATCTTTATAAAAATAAAGATTTAATTTTAAAGTACGGTGATTTATCAGATTCTACAAATATCACAGGAATACTATTAGATATTAAATCATCATACGAGGATACTATGGATGTATTAGAAGTATATAATTTAGCAGCGATGAGTCATGTAAAAGTATCGTTTGAAATGCCTGAATATACAGGGAATGTTGATGGATTAGGAACATTAAGAATATTAGATGCTATTTTAAAAACGGGTCTGAAGGATAAAACCCGATTTTATCAAGCATCTACTTCGGAATTATATGGAAAAGTGCAAGAGGTACCTCAACGTGAGACTACGCCCTTTTATCCTCGCAGTCCATATGGAATTGCAAAATTATACGCATATTGGATGGTGAAAAATTATAGAGAGTCATATGATATGTTTGCATCAAATGGAATATTATTCAATCATGAATCTCCCAGGCGAGGCCCAACATTTGTAACAAGGAAAATAACAAAAGGATTAAATATGATATTAAAAGGGGAAAGATCAGAATTAGTATTGGGAAATTTAGATGCAAAAAGAGATTGGGGTCATGCAAAGGATTATGTAGAGGGAATGTGGAGAATGTTACAGATAGATAAAGCAGATGATTTTGTATTGTCAACAAATACCTTTCATTCTGTGCGAGAATTTGTAGAGGAAACATTTAAACTGAAAGGTTTTGATATTAAATGGAAGGGGGAGGGTATAAATGAAATAGGATATGATGAAAATACAGGCAGAGAGTTAATTTTTGTGTCAGAAAAATATTTTCGACCAGCTGAAGTAGAAGAATTATTAGGCGATTCAACAAAAGCAAAAAATGATTTAGGGTGGGTTCCCAAAGTAACTTTTGCCGAACTAGTAAAAGATATGGTTGATAATGACTGTAAATAATGACTGTAAATAATGAACTCAATATTATTATAAATTACTATTATAATGATAAAATATAAGGATTTACAAATGTTAATAAAAATGACAAAGATATCGCGTCAATTGAAAAATAACAGATTACCTTATACCAAAAATAAAAACATAGCAATACAATTATACCAAAAACCGGTAAAAGATATTGTTGTTATTATCAAGAATTAATTATAAATAATTTATTATTTTATAATTAATTTATTTCATAGAAACGCATTTGTTATCAATTTGCAGAGATTCACATTTTGTACTTACAGGTACAATTTGAATAACACCTTTACTTTTATGTTTATGTATTGGTTCTGTACAACCAAGATGTTTCTTTTTTGTATTCTTTTTAAATTTAAATAATTTTTTTTTTGTTTTTTTCTTCTTATTGCATCTAGCTCTAAAATGTTCATATCTTTCCTTAACATCTTCATATGATAATCCAGATTTCTTATTTAACATCTTATTAACTGTTTCATGTAAGTTATAAATATACATAGAAAATGCATCTCTATTTTCGAGACATCGCATCGTAATAGGCATAGTTTTAAAATTCTGTTTAAGGTTTATTCTACAATATTTACATGGTAAAATATGTTTTAGTGATTTAACAAAACCTATATATTGTAGTTTTTCCATCTTTGTAGGTTTAGTTGGATAGTTAAAACTCATCGTATGTAAAAAATGCCATAATGACGGCCCCCAGACGCTGGTTAACATGCCATCACCACTTTTATAATGTTCCCCACCAAAAACCTTTTTCGTTTTAGAATTATTTTTTTTTTTATTTTTATATGTTTTCATAGTAAACTATAAAGAGAATAAAATTTTTTCAATAAAAATAACATAATAGTAAAGCTGATTATTATTAAAGCTTAGCTAAGAGTTTATTTTGTACTTTTTCACTTTTTATATTTTCATTCGATATATGCTTAAATCTTTTATTAATTTTTAAGATTTCTTCATAATATTTATTATCATCAATAAAATCATATTTATTAATGACTTCTAATTTACCATTTGATTTTCGAACGAGCATTATATTATATCAGTTAATTTTTTTAATTCGTTTGGCATAATATTATTTTATTTATAATTAATATAATGAATTTGATTGCATCGTTGTTAACCGCATTAAGAGATTATAGGGGTGTTATAATAATTTTAGCAATTATAGTATTTTTTATTTTACTAACAATATGGGTATATAAAACACATGTTATGCCCAAATTAAATCCTGATTTTGTAGCAAATAAAGAGTTCGATAGTGGAGATGGAAGTGGCGATGGGGCAGAATATAAGGAGGCTACATTAATGTATTTTTATGCAGATTGGTGTCCTCATTGTAAATCAGCAAAACCACACGTTGACGAAATTAAATCAATATACGACGCAACAGCGTCAGGGAAAAGAGTAAATGATTATGGTATTTATTTTGAATATGTAAATTGTTCTGATGATAGTGATGCCACTGTCATCGAAAAAATGGATACATATAAGGTAGAAGGATTTCCTACAATTAAATTGAAATATGACGGAAAGGTTGCAGATATGGATGCTAAACCAGATAAGGAAACAATTGAGTTATTTTTAAGTACAATGTTAAAATAATTATATTGGATACGTAGACTTCACTTGTATAAAATATTGACAAAACAATCTATATATTTACATTCATTTTGATTGCACATTTTATCGTATAATTCGTTGCTTTTTATTTTAGGTATACTAGGTATGTGATCAATAATATTATTATACTCGTGATCACATGGTATAATATCCTTTATTTTTTCACGAAACGATTTACCTTCAATTGTGTTATCGTATTTACCAATACTTTTATTCCCCCTTGAACGGTTTATACTCAAAATTATAGGAATTAAATTACCAGTTCTGTCCTTATCTAATTCCCCCTTCCACTCAGTACTATTCGGTACAATATGTTCTATTTCAAACTTGTTATCATTTAATACATTTATAGGTACTTTATCCTTGTAAAAATAGAACATCAACGTTTTTTCGAAAAATTGAAGCTTTCTACGCTTATCATTTCTATTTTTACCGTTTTCAAGTTTCCTTTCATATGGATTATTTGCTTCTTGACACAGGGTTTGTAATAAATCATGAAATATTTGTTTGGTTATTTTCTCGTTAATTTCACCAGGTGATGATAAAAACTTTTTAGAAATACTATCAATAAATGATCCACCAGCTTCATGTATAATTTTATCATAATGTTTGAATTCAGCTCTTTTATCTTTATTTTTAATGTCTGATACCATAAAATGATAAAGCAACGATCTTTCTATACTATAGAAGATGGTGCTTTCACATTCATTTGTTGTTTTATATCCAATTAACGCAGAAATAATGACATACATATTATTCTTCTTCAGAGAACCAACCTTCTTTTGACATGATTTATTGAAAAAAACATCGTTGATTTTCTTGGTGAATATTTTGTCTGTTATGATTTTAAATTTTTTACATGCCCATTCCATTTTATCTATAAAATCTTCTACATTTTCGGTCGTGAACGTATTGTCAAAACTTCCATATATCGATTTGTATAATTTGAAAAATAACGAACACCCATCTACTTCTGATTTTTCAATAAATTGGTATTTTTGATGCATCATATTCTGAAACCCTACAACGAAATCATGAGCGTTTAGATTATCGTTGGCCTGATCATATATATAACATTCTAATGCTTCTCCATCTGATTTATCTGTATAATAATCTACAATCGCATTTGTCAACAGAGCTTTGAAAACATTATCTTTTATATAAAAAGTGGTGACGTCAAATAAACGACAAGCTAACAATTCAGTTTCAGTCAATCTACTATTGAATTTATTTATTTCTTCAAACGTTTTACATAATTCCTCTGTTGTATACCCTTCAAACAAATTCACACCAATCTTGACGGTAGAATCAAAATTATCTTCACCATTATTTACCTTCAACTTTGTTTGAATGATTTGTATTAGATCATCTATTTTGTATTCATGTTCGCTAAAATATGATTTATACTCATCATATTTATTGATGGATATTAAATATCTATCAAGTCTGGTGTAGTTTATAATCTCATTATAACTTGCTGATTTGAAACTATTTTTAATATCATCCATTTTTCGTCCTTCAATTGTATCCAATAATTTAAACAACTCATCTAAATAATCATCAAATATTTCAAACGGTTTTGTCATAAAATGTTGTATTGCATTAATGCGATTATTTCCATCGATGTTTGAAAAAACTATTCTTCGCGAGTTTGTATCTTGACCAAATGTTATAGCATGAACACTATTCTTTTTATCAAATAAAAATTCTATATAACTACGCTCATTTGGAATATTGTTGCTCTTAGGTATTATATCCCATTTTTTCTTCCTTTGGTATTTTGGTTTAATTATTACTTTATTATTAATTTTCGACATCAGTTCTTTTACATACCATTGTTCTGATTTAATATTCTTGTCCGTCATTTCCGTACTATACTAATAATATGACGGAATTGTTTATATCATTTCCGCATAATATATTATTAAAATTGATTAGAGGATAAAGTTATATTATATTTTATATACACGACAATGACAAAGTCCAGCAAAGCAGAGGCTAGAATTGTTCCAGTCTTTAGAAAATCGAATCTAACGGATAGTGAGTTCATACAAGAGATTCTAGCTAGAATAATGGTTGCGTCAAACGATTATGTGTCAAAACTTGACAAACGCATTTTGGATACGAAAACAGAAGAGTGCGAAGACGAAGAAGAGGGCGATATTGTTAATGTGCGATATATAACTCGGAGTGAAATTTGTACGGACGATGGTGTTTGTAATGTCTCAGCTGAGATTGGCCTCTGCTGATTTATTTACTAGATAAAAATTCAAAAAAATAATATATATATAATTATTAAATTAATATTTTTAATAATTATATCTAGTTCTTAAATTTTAGACGTGGCTTTTTCTGCTTGACTAGCTCACCAATAATTGCAATATATGTATCATTCAACTCATATCTTGTTCCAACTACTCTAACGCTAATATTATCACCTTCTTTTACCGATAAGAAAGTTGCATCGTTATAATGATGGTCTCTTGCAATAAATATAACTAATGGTGTATCATCTCCAACATTTACGGTTCCTCGTATTCCCGCCTTAGTAACGTTGTTTACGCTACACTCTACTACATGACCTTCTACTGGATTACAAATATACGCTTCATATATAATTTTGTACTTTATATTACCACCAACGATTAAACCGTTCGAATATGTTATTACTTTAATACTATCACTTTTGACAAAACCATCCCCGTTGCATTTTCCTTCTAATTGTATAGCCAGATTTTTGGATATCTTCTCTTTTAAATTTCGACCAACACTTTTCAACGGTAACGTCATATTTGTTTCACCCATAATTGGCATAAATATATCCCTCTTTTGATTATATTCCTTTTTCTTTTTATCGGCGATTTGGTCTTTTTTCTGTTCGGCGAGTTGTTTTAAAATCTCAGGGGGAGTGTCTTTATCGTTGTTATCTAAATCATTTGAATTATTATCCATCATCTTTTTTTGTTCTTCCAGTTGTTTCAAAATTTCAGGTGGAGTATCTGGTGTTGCAGGAGGTGTAGTCGATGGTGGTGGTGTATCTGGTGTTGCAGGAGGTGGTGGAATAGGGGTATCTTTATCATCTTCGTCACTTGAATAATCATCGTCTAGTGGTGGTGGTGGAGGAGGAGTATTCAAAGAATCATCGCTATCCTTCGAGGTTATATTTAATTTAATCTTTTTGGTTGACATCTAACGTATATATTAATTAACATATTTTATTTAATTCATTTCAATTTTAAATATTAATAATATCTATTATTTAAAATTATAGTTTAATTCGTCTTTCTAGTTTATTTAATATTGATTGTTCTGCATCTAAAAACCATTTTTTTCCACCCGATTTTTCTATATTCATATATCTAAAAAGAAATTCTATAAAATGACACGTATCAATTGGTATCTTTTTCATATTAGTTCCAGTATACGTTACTATTATATCATCAACGTTTGAAACCAATTCGTTTAATATTTGTAATTTATCAGTTTTTGTGTATTGATCGCACCTTGCACCAGTAGTTCGATCTTGTTTTGTATCTTTAATTTTGAATAATAATTCTGATTTTTCTAATGATTTATTCTTACTATTAAGTAAAACACCAACGTTTTTACCAAAGTCACTTTTAAATTCATCTAAAGTAAATAAAAATGTATCTTTTATCGAGTTCAATAAACTATTTATTTCTCCCTGCTTTGCCTTTATGAAAAACTTTTGATTTCCATTTTGTTTCATTAATAATATATCATATTTACTTTCGTTATATAACAAAAACCCAGTTAAAGCCCCATTTTTTACTTGTTTCGTCTCAAAATATTCTTTTATTATTTGTCCAAGTTCATGGGTTGGTTCATTTAAATTATAAATATATTCTAATAATTGATGTTTATCATTAAACGTGATATTGTCCAATAAATGATAAATAAGTATATTCTTAATTATACTTTTATTTATTTTAAATTTATCTATTAGCTCTGTTAAAGCAAATGAATATCTGGTTTCGTTATTTTTATAATCATATATTTTAGCATAATCTTCACTTATTTTTGTATATATAGTATCATTTGTTGTATCGGGTACATCTTCTTTTACGTTAACATTATTATTAATTATCTTAATTTCATTATGTTTTACGTCTATTGGTAATTCGCGATCAAACATACTTATTTGATCGTTTATCAATTCTATTGGTTGAAACATATACATCTCATCAATATTTATCAATTTCCCAAGACGATCATATTTATCAACAAATATTTCATTACCATCATTAATAATCTCATCTAATGCATACACAATTTCATCCATACTATAATGTGTAATAGCTTTTATTTCTGAAATTAATTCATCCCTTCTATAAAAGTATTTTTGAGATATCATTTTTTTAATTCGCTGTATTATTAAACTTGTATTCGCTGATATAAATTCTTCATTATACGTAGTATAATTAATATTATCTATATCTTGTAATTCTCCAATTTTATCTTTAAAAATGTTGTTACATTTATATTCGCAGCTTTCTTTATAATCACACATCGAAGTGAATGGTTTATCGCCAATAGCCAAAGATATAACATTACCAGTATATAATGATTGATTAATATTCAATCCGTTCATATTGGAAAAAGAAAAATTGCTTTGAGATATATTTAATACACAATCTACAGCTACTTCTTTTAAAATACGCGTTACATTACCGATCTTAATTGATTTTCTTTCCGCTAATCTATATATATACATATCAGCTGCTTCCTTTTCTTTATTTTCTCCGGTTGAACCATATAAATATATACAACAATTTCGATTTTCAAATGTTAAATATTTATGACTGCAAAAACGAATACCTCGTCCAATTATTTGTTCTATTCTATTCATATTATACCAAGGATCTATTATATGTACACTACGTATATTTGTAAAATCCAAACCCTCTGAACCCGTTCTTGTTATAATTACAACTTTTATATTTTCACCATTTTTATTTGATTCTTTTGTAACTACCTTAAAATCTTCCAACCAATTTGACGAAAGAGATGACTTACCTGTAATCATCATATAAGATGATTGATTAAATTTTTTACCCTTCATATCCTTTTCGGTATTACCAGTGAGGGCATCAATTCGAGATATCTTATTTTTTTTTCTATATTCATCATTAAATAGATTTTTTGTTTCTCCATATCTTACAAATCCTAATTCTTCTAGTGCTAGCGCCATAGGAACTACACCGGCATCCAAATATTGCGAATATATTATAGAAATACCATTACTTGTTTTTATTTTATCACAAATTGATTTCATTTTACCACTGTATTTACCTAATTCACTTTCTGAAAATATTCTACCATATTTATCATGTATGTTCTTTTTATATTCAAAATCTGTTATATACGGGGTATTACCTTGAGTAACTTCTTTAAATGTAAACACATTTTTCAGTCCTTTGGCACCAACGCTATTTTTTACGTCCAACGTATCCATATCCTCGATTTGGGGGTATGTTATATTTAACGCTTCTATTGGATCGGTTAATTTGGTATAACCCAAATTATCCATATCATTTGTTTCAAATTCGTCGTCTCCGGTCGATTGTAATGGTTGAATTATTTTGTTATATATTTGTTCCTGATATTCGCCCATCTCAGTTAAATATATATCAATATGTTCAACTCTATCTGCTAATCTATTCCCATTTATTGATTCTGTTGGATAAATGAATTCGGGATTTTTTATGGATTTTTTAATATTAAAATTCGCTGGAAAAATTCTAAATGGAAAGCTATATGGATTTTCTCCTCTAATATATGATATATATCCAGTAGATTTATGCATTAATAATTGTTTACCTATTTCATCACCTTCTTCATTTAATACAAAATGACCATCTTCATCAAAAATATCACTTTTAGATATTAGTCCTCTATTATCATTTGCATTCATTAAATTTAATAACCATATTATCTCTTTATAATTGTTATACAGCGGGGTTGCCGATAATAAAAGCATTTTGAAGTTATCGGTATGAGTTGCTATTTTAAATAGACTATTTGATATTTTTTTTAATTTATTATCATTTGATAATCGTATATTATGAACTTCATCTATTATTATTAGCCTGTTATCAAATGTATTTTTTAATAATTTTATTATAGTCGCTTCTTTATTTTTGGTTGTCTTACCAATTTCCATTTTTTTATCAATATAATTAGAAAATTGAGTATAACCCATAAATACATACTTCTTTTGTATTAGATTATTTATTGATTTAATAATACCATCCCGGGTTAAACCTTTATTATTTGTTGGATTTATTTCCTTTAATATTTTATCACCTGTGCAATTATTTAAGGTGAATATCCCATTATCTCCTTCTAGCTTACTTTCATCAAATAATTGTAATTTAAAATTTTTTTGGACATTAGGAGATGCAACAATTATAATTCTTTTATTGTAATTCATTTGAGACATGTATTTTCGCATTTGTTCTGATACACCAATAGCACTACATGTCTTACCACTACCCAATCCATGATATAATAGTAAACTATTATATGGGGTTTGAAATGATATAAAATTTTTTACAAATTTTTGATGCTGTGCAATTTCATAATCTTTAAAACATATATTATTAGCCATCTTTTTAAAATCATCCATTTCTGTTATCACCTGTGTATCTATTTTACAATCATTAAACTCTTTTTTAGATGCAATCTTTAATGCAAAATTTGGATCATTTAAATTGGGATATAAATCATTCTCTTTATCTATTTCCAACTTGCTCTTTTCAATTTTCTCATGATCTAACATAAATTTATTTTTATTTCGTTTTTCCTTTTTATCTTGAATTGTCTCCATTATTATATAACTATATTTATAATTTAATATTCATAATATTATAAATATTATTACGAAAAATAAAACAAAGACTCGTCTAGTAAATTACTAACAGTATTAACAACTTTCTTTTTCTCTATATTATACGGGCGTATTTGTTGTAAACTTTGTTCTTGATTAAACCAATCCATTTTAGATATTTCGGTTTCTTGAAAAGTGTTCATTTTTATATTTATGGAATTATTCAATTTAGCTAAATAATAACGATGCTTATATATTTTATAATTCGACCCCGTAAATATCTCTTCCAGCGGTATTAAATTTTCTATCAACGTTATTTCGTGTCGAGTATATCCTGTTTCTTCCTCAAACTCTCGAAGCGCACAATCTAAATCCTTCTCTTGATAATTTCTTCTACCTTTTGGAAAACCCCATTCGGGATCTTCCCATCCGGTTTTACTCTCATTTATTAACTGTAATAAATTAATTGGATCATATCCCATCTCACGATTACTTTTAATGTAATTATAATACCGTTTTAGTATTGTTTCCATCGGATCCTTTCCGTTATTTTCTATTTCATTTAATACATTTTTTATTTCCCTTTTTTCATCTGTACTCATTTCATTTACCAAATTCCGTATAAACGTATTATTGTATATTGGATATTTTCCTCTTACTAAATCGCTATAACCAAATGTTTCTTTTCTACGAACAAATAAATAATATGGTATATTATTTTCATATCTAATCAATATTATACCCACACTTGTTATCGGTATTTTACAGTCATTAGATATATGTCCTTGTTTTCCACAATTGTTACAATATAATATTTTGCTCATCCTATATGTTTATTATAGATAATATTTATATTGTTTTATATGTATGAACCTAGATTCGAAAGTATGGGGTCCACACTATTGGTTTGTATTATATAGCATAGCAATTACATATCCTAATACACCAAACAATATTACCAAAAAAAAATACTATGAATTTATTCAAAACCTACCTTTGTTTCTTCCACATGATGAAATTTCTAATTATTTTAGTAATATGTTAATTAAATATCCAGTTACACCATATTTAGACTCAAGAGATAGTTTTACACGATGGATACATTTTATACATAATCGCATTAATGTTGTTTTAAATAAACCAGAAATTACGCTAAAAGAAGCATATCAAACGTACCATGATAATTATAAACCAAAAATTCAAAAAAATTTGGAAAATATTCTTATCAAAAAAAAATATTTATATTCTGCACTTTTTTTTTCATTAATGTCGTTTACTGTTTTACTTTATAATGAATAATATTATGTCTGCAATATATAAGTATGAATAAAATTAAAGGTGGAAAGGTAGTTGATTCAGGTGGCTACGGTTGTTTATTTGTACCGCCGTTGAAATGTAAGGGCGACAATCCTAATACTAAAAATATTATTAGTAAATTAATGCCCAAAAAAGCGGCAATTCGAGAACAGAACACAAATTCTAAAATACAAAAATCTGTATCTACTATCCCAGATTGGAAACATTATTTTATTTTTTCGATTAATTCATGCTCTCCCAAAAAATTAACAAAGAAAGATTTAAAACAATTTAATAAAAAATGTAAAACTTTAACTAGGAAAAAATATACTAAAAAAACAATCAACTCTAGAATACACGATCTGCATATTTTACAATTTCCATATGGAGGTAAAACATTAGAAAACTATATTTACGATCGTGTTGCAAATAATTTTGATCTATTTCCGAATTTAAATATACAACTGATTAATTTATTAAAAAATGGTATTATTCCTATGAATAATAAAAAAATTTATCATTTAGACATCAAAGATACCAATATACTTGTCGGGGATACACAAAAATTGAAATTAATCGATTGGGGTCTAAGCGATATTATTAAAAAAGAATTACCACCGCACATATACAATAAATCCATACAATTTAATTATCCATTCACTAGTATTCTATTAAATACAAAATTTTTAAAAAAATTAATTGAATTCATGAAAAAAAAAGAGAAAGAAAAAAATCTTGTTTTATTTATTAAAAACTATTTTAATGATGAAATTTCTCTTTTATATGGGGATGGGCATTTTGAATATTTAAAAGAAGTTTTCTCTCATTTTACTTCTAATAAAAATCCTCATGATATCGTTTTTAAATTTTGTGCTAATTCTATTCTACAACATATGAAAAATGGAGTTTTTGATCATAGAACGTATTTTGAAAAAACATTCTTGCAAAATATTGATATTTGGGGCTTTTTATCAATTTATATGTCTTTTTTATTAATAAAATCAACAAAAATCGATAAATTTAAAGAAAATATTGAAATTTTACTCTTTAAACATCTTTTTAATAATTATACGACGATTAATATGGAAGACTTATATTTAGATTTACAAAAATTATATGAATAATATATATATAATGAAGACAATTGAAAAAAATATTATTTATTTTTTCACTTTAATTATTGATATTATTTTAATCTATATTTTACTATATAAAAATATAAATACTTTCGATTATTCCTATATTTTAGGTATATTATTAGTACATATCATTTTTTATATAAGTATATATCAACAAAATAGACAGTTAATCGACTTTTGTCACTGGGCATTAATGATTTGTCTTGGGTTATCTGTTTTAATTTCTAATAAATATTTACTTATTCTTCCTACGATATTGTTAATAACAGTACCTTTATTCTGGGAAATATTTGGGAAATGTATTTTAAATACAGATGACCAGAATGAAAGTACTTATTTTTATGATACGTTTGGTATAAGTTTAACACATGCGGTATTTATTTTGATTATTATTACATCGCTTAAATTTTTGAATATTATAAAATAAAATTATTTTCATATAATATATGAAAATCGAATCTATTATATTATTAGTAACAGGATTTTTTGTTTCAAATACATATTACGAAGGAAAGCTCATCGAAAAAGGAAAGGCATTTATTAATTCTTATAAAAAATATTATGAAATTACTTTTTACTGTTTTCTAGGACTATGTTTTTACCTATTAATTCGAAAAAATCCATATCAAGGGAAAAATATGCTTATGCAAGCCAGTAATTTAGTTAAATTCGCACCTATCGATAAAGATGCTATGTCTATTTTAAGTCCAATATTTAATTTAACTACGGGAGCACAAGCTTTATCTACTTTTGGGGTTAGTCCTCAAGAAAAAAGAATGTTACACTCGGGCGGTTCTGGTAAACGGTCTGTTAGTGAAACGAAAAAAAAATGGGTTGCTGCTCAGCAAAATTGGCATTGTGGAAATTGTAAAACACAACTAAAAGCTCACTTTGAGATTGACCATCAAATTAGACTTGACCAAGGTGGAAGTAACAACGTGGATAATTTAGTTGCATTATGCAGAAATTGTCACGGTGAAAAAACATCAATTGAAAATCTTTAATTAAAATTATTTCTTCTGATTATTTATATAATGCGAAACTTTAAAGAATTTTTGGATTCAACACTTAATTATATAAATAATACTCTGGGACAACGTGGAGCTAGATTATTACTTTCTATCGCTTCATTATCTACCTTATTCTGGTTATATTTTAAATATTTACCTGATACATCTGACATTAGTCAATGGGAAATTCTAGGAATTCCAGGTAAATATGTATATTATACATCTACAGGAGTTGCTTTTATAGCGGGGTTATATACGTTGGTTTTTGTATCATCTTTAGGCCATCCAGAAGAAAATATAAAATATGAACCTACTCCTACCAATCAAGTTATTAAACTAATTATATTTCTTCTTTTATTTGGATTATTTTGTTACATTATGTATGCTCTCCATAATAATAGCCAATGGCTTAATTTACAAAATCTATGGCGCATATCTGCTCTATTATTTGGCCTTGCTTTAATTGCTGCGATATTTAAAGATGTATTCAAAAAAGGAGGTTTAACTATTTCTAGTGCAGATGATAGCTATATATCTATTATTAAAAATCTCATTTTTTATATACCATGTTTAATCGTTGATATTATTGATACGGTTCAACGGGAATATAATTTTACTCCCAGAACTACTTATATATTATTAATTATTGAAACTATTCTTATTTTACTTTACTTTTCAGCTGAATTTTTAGCAACTACGTTTAGTAATTTAATTACCCACACCGCTAAAAATTTAATTAATGAACCAGTCAGATTAAACAATAGTAGTATTCTGGGTACTTATCCAACTATTAATCCCAAAAAAAGTTTTGAAATTGATGATGATGAACAAGATTATGATTATGCATTATCATCATGGGTATATATTAACCCACAATATGGGTTTGACGAATATAAAACAATACTTGATTATGGTAATAAACCTATTATCGAATATAAAGGACAGACTAATTCTTTAAGAATTAGAATTAAATCGGGCACTAATAACGAACATGTTGTATACGAAACAACAGATTATAAACTACAAAAATGGAATAATTTTGTTATTAATGTTTATGCCAATCAAGTAGACATTTATTTAAATAATGAATTAATTGTTTCCGAAAAATATGATGTATCTACGTGGGATTTACATCAATCAGTTAAGGCTGGTGATCAAGATGGCGTAGAAGGTGCTATATGCAATGTGAATTATTATAATGATCCATTATCTAAATTCACAATATCATTAATTTATAATATGTTTAAGGATAAAAACCCACCTGTCATATAAAATAATCTTTTAATATTATATACATGGAGCCTACTTCACTATTTATTGTTATACTAGTTCTTATTATATTATTCATAATAGTTAAATATGTATTTGCTTCCGGAGGTACATCTGGTTTAGAAGAAGCAACTACTGAGACAACAATTAAATCCACAGATTTAGAACAAACCAGCTCTGTTAATAGCGCATATAGTCTATGGTTTTACATTAAAGATTGGAATGAAAATTATGGAAGTACTAAGCTTTTAATGAAACGACAAGATGGGGCTGGAGATGGATTAAAGATCAGTTTAGGAACATATGAAAATAAAATGGATATCGACATCGATTATTTTGATACTACATCAAGTAGTAAATTAACACATACATGTACTGTTTATAATATCCCAATTCAATCGTGGAATTCATTAGTAGTAAGTATTGAACAAAAATCACTCGATATTTACTTAAATGGTAAGCTCGCAAAGAGCTGTTTAATACCAGGTGTTCCATATATTGATGGTGCTTCAGATGTAGTTATTACACCTGCACCACTTACACAACAATTCTCGGGATTTACAGCTTCTTTTAAATACTTTACTACACCTGTCGACCCACAAAAAGCATGGGATATTTACAGGAAGGGTTACAGCGGGGACTATGGTATTGGTCAATACTTTAGTAAATATAATGTTCGATTTACGCTTTTACAAAATAATGTAGAAGAAGGTAGCTTTACTATGTAAATTAATTTAATTTTATATATATTTATTTTATAATTATTTATATATACATGAGTGAAAATTATGCAAATACAAATTTTAGTTTACAAGGGGCAGCTAATGACTTTTTAAGTTCTAATTCTATGATTTCAAATGTCGCATTTTTAGTATTAATTGTTTTTGCTTTTATCTTAATTTTAAATTTTTCCATTCAATTGATTTATAGCTTCTATAGACCATCAGAAACACCACATTTGATAGATGGAATGATCGACGCAAATCAGATGATGATCATTAAGCAAGATCCGTCCGAAAATGGTACTACTATATTAAGATCCAAAAATGAAAATGGCGGTATTGAATTTACATGGTCTGTTTGGCTATATATTGATGAAACTGACACTTATGATACTACTCAATATAAACATATTTTCCATAAAGGGGATGATAGTCTATCAACTGATGGTATGAACTTTCCAACTAATGCACCTGGTTTATATATTAAACCAAAAGATACTAGTAATTTACAGCACGTATTGGTTCTTAAAATGAATACATTCAATCAGCTTACAGAAGAGGTCGAAATTAATAATATCCCAAATAGAAAATGGGTTAATGTTATTATTTCATGTAGAAATCATCATTTAGACGTTTATATTAACGGGTCTGTCGCAAAAAGATATGTTCTTAATGGTGTACCGAAGCAAAATTACGGTAATGTATATGTTGCTATGAACGGAGGGTTTAACGGTAAAATATCGAATCTATGGTATTATAATTATGCTATTGGAACTAAAGAAGTTAATGATATAACAGGTGCTGGAGCAAATACTTCTGTGGCTAATACTTCATCATTAAACAACGCCACCGTTCCAAAATACACTCCTCTCAGTTATTATTTCTCGGGAGATGCTAATTCAGCTTAATACATTTAATTTATATTATTTAATTTATACTTATATAATATGAATAACGATGATACTAATAATAATGATACTGGTCCACCTAATTTTATAAATCCATTTGATATACATAACGCTTTAACTGTTGGTTCCCCGGAACCTCAACCCGAGCCTCAACCTGAACCGGAACCGGAATCCGAACCGGAACCTGAGTCAGAACCGGAACCGGAACCGGAACCAGAACCCCAACCAGAACCCCAACCAGAACCGGAGCCCGAACCGGAGCCCGAACCGGAACCAGAACCCCAACCAGAACCAGAACCAGAACCAGAACCCCAACCAGAACCAGAACCCCAACCAGAACCCCAACCAGAACCAGAACCGGAACCGGAACCGCAACCCGAACAACAACCAGAACCAGAACCGGAACCGGAACCGGAATCATCCGAAATTGACAAAATTCGAATTATTAATATTAATGATATCACATCAAATGATTATGTTGATATTAGAAAAGCTATAGATAAATGGCAAACTATTATTACGGGAATACCCGCAAATTTAGTTCTCGGTATATATTTTTTCTTTGAAGTTATGGATAGTCATATATTAGGAGGTGCACAATTATATTCTGTATTTGATACCCGACAAAATATACAGGTCAATTTTACTGAAGTATATCAAAGACAAAGTGAATTTCATATCGGCAGTTTAATACCCACAACCGCTATTATTACTTTGAATAGTACAAGAGTTGATTATCTAAGAAGTCAAGTATATCAAGATGGTAATAATGCTTTTTATTATACTCTTCTACATGAAATAGGTCATGCACTGGGTATAGGTGGATTATGGACAGCGTTGCGGGATCAAACATTAGCATACCAAGTATATTCTGATTCATATTTTTATGCAGTTAATTATGATGGCTATAATGAATATACTACATATAATAATGCATTAAGAGAATACAAAGCATATTTTGGAGAACATTTAAGATTTATACCTGTGGAAGATGATGGAGGGACAGGGACTGAACAAGTCCATGTTGAAGAAGGCAGAGAAGAACACGCATCTACTAATACCCGAGGTGTTGATGGAATAACATATCCTGGTTTAGATCAAGAATTAATGACTGGTTGGATGGACAATAAAAAATGGGGGAATATGTTAAATTATACTTTACCTATCAGCAGAGTTACGGTTGGATTTTTAGATGATTTGGGGTATACAGTTAATTATGATAACGCTGACTTTTATGATCCGTTTTATCAAAATCGAGAACCTGAACCCGAACCCGAACCTGAACCTGAACCTCAACCTGAACCTGAACCGGAACCAGAACCGGAACCAGAACCTGAACCCGAACCGGAACCCGAGCCCGAACCCGAACCGGAACCGGAACCCGAACCCGAACCCGAACCTGAACCAGAACCGGAACCCGAAACAAATACTTTTTATGGGCAAAATGATATTGCTCAATGGACTATCACTAATGAGAACATGGATACGTATCCTTTAAGTCAGCATGACGAAAATATAATTATGAAGGCATTTGATAGAATTTCTGACATAATCAGAAATGATAACAATTTGTCAAATCAAAATTTAATTGATTATACTATCACATTTAAAGATTTTGATGCTTCTGTTGGAGAAGATGAAAATTTGTTTTCAGCATCTAGTGCTCTTAATTGGGAAAATGATGGAGCTGGTCTTTATTCAACAAATCAAGCTATAATTTATATGAATACTACAAAACTGGCAGATACAGATAACTATATTTATATTCTTCTTAGATCAATATTAAAAACAATTACGTATGATAGTGCGTGGTATAACCATACTGTGTCCCAACAAACAGGATTAAAACGGGAGTTTTTCTACGAACAAGGGGGGTATCAGTATTATATTGGAAACAAAGGAAGATTAGAGTATTCAAAATATTTTAGTTATTTTGAGTATAATCCAGGTACTACTCAAGCTACCTTTTTTGACCATTTTGGAATACCACTTGATCTAATTAATGGTTCTCGATTTATTGAAAATGATATGACAATTGATGTTAACTTTGCAGGATTAGGGGATGAAATAAGTTCATCTGTTAGAGAATTTCCATTTGATACGCCTTTACCTATCAGTAGAATTACAATCGGTATGTTAGATGATGTTGGTTACAATATTAATTATTTTAAAGCAGATGATTATGTGGGTAAATCAGCTATTGACTTAGCTGAACCAGCTCCAGCACCCGAGCCCGAACCTGAACCTGAACCTGAACCTGAACCTGAACCTGAGTCTGAACCAGAACCAGAACCTGAACCTCAGCCAGAACCTGAAGCACCGCCCCAACCAGAACCTGAGCCGGAACCGGAAGCAGAACCGGAACCCGAAGCAGAACCGGAACCAATCTATTTTAGAGGCCATAGAATAGAGAGTAAATGCGATTACTATGCTGTACCAAATTCATACGATCCAACCGCATATGGTAGATATTCTTTAAACTGTAGCGATACTTTTACACATGGATCAAAGGCGTTGGATGAAAGACGAAAAGTTGAAATATTAGAATATAAAAAAAATTCTAATAATTTAACTAAAGCTCAAAATTTTTCCTTTTTATCTAGAGGGCGTTCATATAACATGAAAAGGACATTTGCAAAACAAACTGGTTTAGTTACTGATCCAAATACACAAAACTTACCTTCGGCTGGTGGTGCAGGATTACAATGTGAAGGAGCACTACAACAAAAATGTGTCCCTACAAGTAATTCAGATATTCCGGGCACGCCCACAGTTATTTGTAAAGAGGATACTACTCCACTAACACGATATAATTATAAGCCTAGTTATGGTACTTGATAACAACCGGTATACATATGATTTAAGTTCAAATAATATAAATAAAATAATTTATATTATTATTATGGGTGAGCATGGACCTGAATGGGGAATGATGTATATTAATGATCGCTTTTCAGATGTCAATATGTATTTTAATCCAGAGAATAATTGTAAAGACGCCACCAAGAATAAAGATTGTAAAATAAAAAGTAAGAATTGTTCGTCTTCTACAATATATAACCACTCACATCCCAAACAAAAATCAGACAATAGTACACAAAGCATAAAACCGACTGAAAAAACAAAGGGAGATCTTATTTCAACAGTTATGGAAAACTAGGAGGTGCAGGATATACCTCTGGTGCTCTGCCTTCCGATGTTCCTGTATGATGTCTCAAATTGGGATTTACACAAACATCATGAGACGGGAATATATCACCTGATTCACATTCATTTACATTTGATGCTGGAATACATGTTCTATTTCCTCTATCACTACCGACATAACAAAAGTTTTG
>Ga0209632_10001719_pt1 | contig 21787 bp, 21 predicted proteins | sample COG_10_FD_184754 | JGI IMG/M metagenome (GOLD analysis project Ga0209632, IMG submission 184754) | Pelagic Microbial community sample from North Sea - COGITO 998_met_10 (SPAdes) (version 2) | ecosystem: Environmental > Aquatic > Marine > Neritic zone/Coastal water | place: Helgoland, sampling... | reverse complement strand
ATACAAGCCCGTTGTTCATTGTCGAACTGTCAAGAGAGCGGCGGAAATTGTGGAAATGAATAAGGAGGTGATTCGTTCTGGAGATTATGCCAAGGTGAAGATGCGTTTTAGTGTGCCGGTGTTTGTTTTGAAGGGTGATCATTTTGTGTTTAGGGAGTCTAAAAGTAAAGGTGTTGGTAAAATAATGGAGGTACATTAACTATTTAATGTTTTGTCTATCTTTTGATTTTCAATGTCTATCTGTTCGTCTGAGATTTGTTCGGTAGTGTCTGAGATTTGTTCGGACAGACCATAACAAACTAATAATTGTCGTAAACATACATATTAAGAACATTTATGGCGAATGAATCCTAGATATAATACAAATCCGTTGCGCACGATAGGATTTAAATATAAGTTGGTTTCTGGTTATTTAGTAGGGTATCTGATAAATATAATTATGCAAGTGATAAAAATATTTTTAACGATGTTTGTATTCTTTACTGGGGTTAACTTTATTTTGATTACCAAAATACAAAATAATCCGTGTAAAGAAAGTGGCAAGCTGAGACGTCGTGTTAATATTACCAAAGGGTCCAGCCTTGAAAAAAAAGCAATTCGATGGCATCAAATATCTTCACAGTATAACGGAAACAGATGGAAAACTGCACAATGTAAACTGTGTGTGTATGAAAATGATATTAAAAAAGCGGATATTGTTTTTGCACACCCACATAAGACAAAAATAAAACGTTATTTCCAAGATCAGTTTTGGGTATCGCAATTTTGGGAGAGCGAAGGTATCTACCCCGATATTAACAGTGAGAAGTTTAATGCTTCCATTTCATATCGTCAAGATGCAATGTTTCATAGTTATGCTATGATTACAGATACATTTAAAATGGATAAAATAATAACGCCTTTGCCATACGAACAAAAAATAAAGATTGAATGGGTGAGTGTTTGGCTCAGCAACTGTGGATTCAAAGAGCGAAACAACCTATTGAAAAAATTACAGGACGATGGTATAACGACGGCATCTTATGGACGGTGTAAACATGATCATTCTGAATCAGAAATGCACTTTAGTTCAGAGCAAGTCGATAAATTAGATGAAGACAGGAGCCCAGGTAGCCAAAAAATAGCACACAGTTCCAATCATCTATTTCTATTTGCTGCAGAAAATAACATTTCACCGTACTATCACACAGAAAAATTGTACCATGGTCTAATGGCTGGTTCTGTGCCAATATATTATGGCGACGACACTATTGACGAGTTTGTCCCCAAACATTCTATCATTAAAGCTTCTGATTACGGTACAAGTTTATCCGACTACTTAAAATTGGTCGCTGAGAACAAGGAACTTTATGAATCGTATTTCGCATGGCGTAAAAAGCCACTCCCCAATTACTTGAAGTCTAAACTGGAATATAAGAGTATGAATACATGTCAAATATGCGAAAAGCTGTATAATGGAATAACTCTCAAAGCTGTGCCAAATCATGAATTCGTCCAAAAACATACTGTTTTCCGAAAGACACCAATAAAAAAAAACCTGATATTCATAACAACACACATGTCTCGATATCATCAGATATATTTGAAAGAATGTTGGGTTAAATTGTTAAAGAAACGAAAAATAATTAAAGATGCGGATATAATGATTTTTACTACTGAAACTCCGCAATGGTTACATGAGATTTTTCCAACTGCAATTATTAAAAAATACAAGAATCCCGGATATCAAGAAGGTGCTAATTTAGCATTGCAAAAACTAATGAAATACAAATGGTATGATGGGTATGAATGGGTTATACGTTTAAATCCGGACGTCATTATTAAATCCGACGATTGGCTATTAAAAACAATGCAGAATCCTAAGATACATGGTATCTTTGACGATTGTAAAGATACAGGGTGTAAAACCTCGTATTGTACTAGTAACTTGGTCCATACCGACTTTTTTGCCGTACGCGCTTCACAGATGAATGAAAACATGTTTAATAATACTATTCATCAAAATTCCGAGAAATTGGCAACCAAAGAATTCTCAGAAATAATTCGTTTGGGTCACGATGCTTGGATTCCTCGAACCACTTTTTATAAAGGACAATGCAGAATAGTTAGTGATATAATTATACACGATGATGATGTTTCAAAATGTTTGAAATAAATTTAGTTTTTAGTTTTTAGTATTGTTTATTGTTTATTCATACTCGTCAAAGTTTCGCACACCGCTTGTTTTATCGGACGTAATTCAGGATACAGCGCCTTTAATTTGTCCGTTGTAAGCTCGTTGTTAGAGCGATCTGCTGCTAAAATCTTGAGCTGTTCTTCTTGTGAAAAGTTTTTCCATGTGAAATCCGGGTCTACGATCTCGCGGTACATTTCTAGAATTTCATTGTGAGAAATGAGACCTGGATTTGTCATATTATATGTGCCTGTTCGTCCGTTCAGCGCCATATCTACCATGATGGGTAGGATCTCTTCGAGAACCGTCATGGAATTCGGCATACTACAAATCTTTTCATAGGTCGTAATCTTGGTAATGAAATTACGCGGCGACTTGTCAGAGGAAATGGGCATTCGAATGCGACAATTTAAAACTGTTTCGGGATACAACTTCATCATTTGATCTGTAAATCCTTTGACTATCGAGTATGAAGACCCGAAAAAGTTGGGCAAATCTTCTTCTGTAAATATTTTTTGTTCGTCAGTGAATTTAAAGATACATCCCGTGCCCATGTAGGTCATTTTAATACCTCGACGATGACACTCTGTCGCCAGAACGAACGGCGCGAATAGATTGTCGCGTACATTGTAGCGTAAATGGCCCGGTTGTTCTAGCCAATCGATAGTACCACATCCCGGGCCATGTGTACGTCCGATGATACACACAACGTGCTCCGCACCAACGGCGTCCATTTCTGCACGAACGGCTTCTGGACAATTGGCACGTGCCTTCCCGTGGATAAGTTCCACGTGTTCGGCAGCTATCGAACAATATTTTTGTCCTATCCATCCGCGCGCGCCATACATAAGCCATCGCGGCTTTCTGTGCCAATAGGTGTCACCGTGCTCGCGATACCACGCGATGGTCTCGGTAAGTCCGTCTTCCCAAGTCACTTTGGGAGCCCACCCGAGTTCTAAAAGTTTCGAACAATCGATATGGTACCGTTGGTCATTGTAGGGTCGGTCAGAGACGTTTACTTTTTCCGAGTTTGATCCGGTGGCCGTCTTAAGAATATCAAAAACCTGATTTACAGAGAATTCATCGGGACTTGCAATGTTGTAGACTTCTCCAGGGGTTCCTGAAGACATCATTGTTTCGAGGGCTTCACACACGTCCCTCACAAACACGAAATGGCGTTGGGCGTTCCCATCACCGTGAATCTCACAAGGTTCTCCTCGGAACATTTTACCCAAAAAAATAGGAATCAATTTATCAGGATACTGGCGAGGACCATACACGTTGTTTCCACGCGCAATCACGTATTCGAGGCCATAAGAATGGCCGTAAGCACGAACTAACATTTCTGCACCGCATTTTGTGGCAGCATATGGGTTTGTCGGATTCATGATAGCTGTTTCGGTGACATTATCGAATACTTGACCGTACACTTCATCTGTAGACATGTGGACGAAACGTTTGCATTTACCGTATTTGCATACAGCTTCTAGTAAGTTGTGTGTTCCTACAACGTTGTCTTGAGAAAAATGAACGGAATTTCGAAAGGATAGATCTACATGCGTTTGTGCAGCAAGGTGGTACACTTGCTGGACATTGTGTTCAATAAGAATTTTCAAAATATCGGCATCTCTTAGATTTTTTTGAATGAATGTGTATTCAGAGTCGTCGGGGACATCGGGAGAGCGACTGTTATAGGACATGCAATCCAAATTAATGACGCGTGCACCCTTTTGTAGCAAATGACAAACAAGATTGGAACCGATAAAACCACAACCGCCTGTGACAAGAATAGACATTTTCATAGTAATGAGAAGTAATTATAATGTTTTTTATTATTTTATTTTGGATTTGAATATTAGTAATGAGTTATACCCAAGAATGTGCTCTCACACCTAGTTTTCTTAATTTTAGAAAATATTGATACGAATCGGCGATGGATTTGGTCATGTCTTGAGTTTGTGCCCATGCCGGAGCCATAAGATAATTATCCACGTGTTGTTCCCATATAAATTCGTCAATATAACCTAAAGCTTTTGGATGTGACAGTAAATAATCGACGATAGCCGTTTCTACTGATTTTGAATCAATATCCAATTTGAACACAACATAATCTTCTTTTGAAGCGGTCGAACGTATTACGTCTGGTACAAACGGTTGTTTATCCGGGGAGGTTGAAATCCAATCTTGATGGAAATGAGTTCTGGAACGCCATTCTTGCGGAACTGTTGCTTCAAATTTGGCCACGGTTGTACCACCTTCCCAACCTTCAATGCGTGACCAATCAAATCCATAACGTTTCCAAACAGCCGCGAAATAACTCAGAGATGGACCTCCTGCTCCCTGGCTCCAGTGTGAAGCTCCGGCATCAAATAAAAATGTTTTCGAGGAGCCAGGATTACCCGGTAAAATATATGATCTATCGACAAAAAACGTTCCGCCGAACAAGCATTGGGCTAATGGGTGACGTAAGTGCGAAACCAATGGCTCGATGTATTCGCGCGTACCATCGTCCAGTTCAAAATACGACCAAATCGAATCGTCTTTTGGGTTCATTCCATTTAAAGTTGAAATAGTTGTAACGGAAGAAGGTTTTCGTTGGGTAGTTTGGCCATTTTTGGTATTATACCAAACTTGATGGACACTATCGTCAATCAAACACCAGTCTGTATTTGTTGTAGCCGAACACGTATCTTTCATAAATGCATGTATTTGTTCTTTTTGGCTTAACAATGCTTTGCATATTTTGGTCGCTTGCCATTCTTCAATATTGTCCAACCATAACTGTTCCCACTTTGACGAATGATACTTTACAACAGGGGTTTCTGGTGTCCAAAGCCGCCATCCCCACCAATCTTTAGATGGAAATATCTGATACAAATAATTATATTCGTCCAACCTCTGTTGTAAAACTTGACCATTCTTTCCACACTGTTGGGGTTTAATGTATGTTGTCATATCAAACCGTGGTACAGTCTGTAGAGTTTTAACAAAATCTCCTTTGGGAACGGGGGTATAACCCCAAACGTATTTCGGATTTGTGTACAAATCACATGGTTTTACGCTTGGATGAGAATGTACCCAATGTTCAGACGCATATCGACCCGAACCCCGGCAGCTATTATCCCCGCTGAATAACTTATTCATCTTGGCTTTAAAAAGAGTTGGTTCCATCAATTTTGAAATATAACTGCATTTTGCAGTCCACATATTGCCAGGCGTGTGTGGGTGTGGTACTGGGCTCATACGACTAGAACAGACATTGCACTCTTCGGGCATAAATGTACATTCTTTAGAGAGCGCACCTCTAGTTAAAAACTCACGAAGTACATCGTTTTCAGGGTTCGCATGGAATGAACCCTTTGAATGCAAATACACAACCTTGCGGGCAGGATTTGACGTACAATAATCCCAAATGTGACGCAGAGTAATCATCTCAGAACCCTGTTCATAGAAATCGGTTGTTGTATCGGCCAGACTGATACGCGTTCCAATAGAGTTTACATAAATGGGGCTATGTTCAGGCAATTTCATATCTAATTGTTTCTGAACAAATGACGTCACTCTTGGAAGATCGTTTGTATTCTTGATAAACACGTTCACAAATATAGGAACCGCCGTTTCGACTTTTCTGGGAGTCACAGCGGGAACCAACTCAAGGTTTTTATGTCTTGATACTGTGGTTTTTTTTTGTAAAGATCTTAGTGTTTTAAGATCGGGGCAATTTCTTTCTAATTCTTTGTATTCGGCCCCCTTCGCCTTCACCCATGGCTTGTGTACGCCCCATGGACACACTCTTTTGTTTTTCCACGTAAAACATTTTGTAGTGCCATTGTCAGAAGAAAACGAAAGTGCTAACCAAATGGGGACAGGCTTACGTGAACATTTGTTGAACAACGAATCCTCAACATACCTACCCCGGACAGAACGAATGCATTTGATTGACCAGTCTATATTTCGAATTGAAAGTCCACCATTCATTATTTTATTAAAAATACCAGTGGATGGCAATAGCTCATTGTAAGCTATACCTCCTATGAAATCAACTTCTAACTCAGGTAACTCGTTTTGACAAATGATAGTATCGGATTGAATGTTAATTGCATTATCCCCGTATTTTTTCATTCGGATCCAAAACGTATCCGACGTGTATAATTTGTTGTTCCAACTATTTGGGTTATAAATGCCTTGTGTCGAATCCATGGATTTTTCGAAAATTGTCAATAAACGTTTGTTATCAAACCATTGTTTGAGTTTCGTGTCACTTTCAATCATTGATTTTAAACAGTCTTTATTTTCTTCTGAGTATAGAAAAACCAAATTGAAATTATATCGGCCCAAAGCATTTTTTATTACATGCGGAATGGCAGCGTAACATCGTGGTTCCGAATATAAAAAAAAGTATTTGGGTGTCTGCAGTTTTTGGTCGGATTTATTATTGGTTACAACGAACCCAACTTCATATACACGCGTCATATCCCCATCTATACGAGTCCCGTCCCATTTGTTGCGTGCTTCATGGAACAAGGTCATTGGTATCGAATGTAAAATTTCAGAATGTCCAAATCCATTATTATCAGCCATATGATCACCCCGGTTGGGCCACATATGAATTTCTAATAATAATTGGTCCATTTTAGAAAACATATCGTCTGCGAGCCACTGTTTTAAGACATCCCACTCTGCATATTCTGTATCCATGCGGATGATGTCCACATGGTTGTTGTTATATCGCTTCATCATATCCGCAAGTGTTAATACACCGTAATTTGTTTTGCCGCCATATAATGTAGAGCGTCCTTCGTGTACACCAGATTTAATGCCTATACCTATTGGTTCGAAAAGATGATTTTTGTGTCTCTTGTGTTTTCCAACATTCATAGAAGGATCAAATGAATATACATGACATCCTTTTGATATCATATAGTCGTCAAATATCCAGTTGTTTGCAATTCCGAACGAATAGACTACACATGGCGGTGATATATTGTCCAAACATATATGCACGTCTGGCTCCTTTGAATTTTCACCGATTAAGACATGTTTCTTTGAACATGCTGCCCTGCGTACGTTATGCAAAAATTCATGTATTTTTGCATAGTTGTGGGGTTCTGACAATTTCTCTGTTTTAAACGGTTTCATTGATTTTGACATTTTATTCTCAATATCTTTATCAAAATTAATAGGTTCGATAGTCGGTTCGTGGTCATTAAATGGTTCTTTGGAAGTTGTCCTCAAATTAGTTTTAATATCCGGCATCTCAGGCTTATCTGGACTAGCCATACTTACTTCGGAACTGTTTTCCCAGTACACGCGCCCATGCCAGATCTCTTTGATCTTTTGCCGAGACGGCGGATGATGTCGAGCAGCCACCAACAAAATGATACAAATACAAGCGCCGAACATTACAAAATAACTAGGCAAATCTTTGTGAGGCATTTTAAAATATAATTACTTGAATGCGTGTTTATATGTTTATTTTCTATTTTTTTGTTTAGGATTTAAGTTTACATTCCAAAAGTTCGAAATTTCCATCAATGATATCTGACGGGTGCATTTTTTTATCTTTATGATAGATATCATATTGTTTATCTAATATGGTCGCGTATTTCTTGGCGTAATCGGGACCGTTACTGTTTAACATTCCGGAAGTAAATTCGGTCGCAATGAAATCAGGTGGGTTCCTTTCGAGGATTGTTTTTGCACCCATGAATACGCTCGCCTCGTACCCCTCGGTATCTATTTTCACTATCCATCGACCATTCAACGCCAAATCGCCATTTGAAACCATATCATCAAGCGATTTTGTAGTCATAACGCCGACCTTTTGATATCCATTTTTTTTAAAAGATTGCCTTATAGATTCTGCTGTAAACTCGCCATCACAAATAGAATGCGTATCCCCTAAATTGACCTGTGGCTGCTGCCACATTTCACATGATTTAGATTTTATATCAAGTCCAGTGTGATAAATTGTCAAATGATCTGAAAGAGATGGATTCAAACACAAAGAGAGACGCATTAATTTAACATTAGACTCAAAAGGTTCGATCGCATACACTTTGTACCCCCCCGCCGCCATCAAAAAAGAAAACCAACCTATATTTGCCCCGATATCCACGAATGTATCCCCTTTCGTTTTCATTTGGTTTAAAACGACAGTCGAAGTCTTGCCGTCCCAATAACCATGACTTTTGATAGCGTTAGATACAATATCACTTTGTGTTGAAGTATGCTTGTAAACTGCCAAATTGAATGTTTTTCCGATATAACGGACCTTTTTAATATAATATTCCGGGCCTTCATACCCATCATAACAATTCGGGGGGTTGACCGGCACGCCGGCGGAATTCTGGGGCAACAGTTTTGCAGAATCTTTGGCGCTCCTTTTTAGACTACCTTTTTTAATGGACTCTACATCCTTGGCCAAACTTTCTATTTTTTCTGAATTTCGATGGTACAATTGATTCATATTGTCGTATTTCACTTGCATCAAATTTATTTTTTTGGTCAAATGAGCGACGGTTCCATTGTACGGTTTTCTTTTGAGATTGTATTTATCTCTGTTTGGTATACTACTTACTTGTATTACAAGGGAAACTCCCGAAATAATTAGAATAATAGAAACAATTAAAAATTCTATGCGACTCATATCTGTCTAATAGTTCGAGTCTTTATATCTTTATTTATATTTAGTATCGGATTATTCCTCTTTGGCGGCTTCCTCTAATTTTTCAGTAATATGTTCAAACGCTTTCTTCGCCTTATGTCCCAATACAATACATTCCTCATAGGTCGGCGGTTTCCAGGGAGATTCTATCTTGGGGTCGATCGTTCGCGCGGCAGTCCATCCAGCAGCCATACCCACTAAAAATTTAAACATCTTGTCAAAAAAAGGGGGCCAGAAATAGTGTCAAAAACTATCTTGCGGCGATGATACGCTTTTGGGCGACAAGCCGGACCTTTTCAACGATCCGCGATGCACACGTCGCACATACAAGCTCATGTCCCGGCAAAAAATAGACGTCCGCCGAACACTGATAACAACGATACTTGTAGGAACTTGTCATCTGAGTCGGAATTTGGATCACCTTTCGCTTTCGACGTCTTGTTTTTGGAACCTCCTTTTGTGGAATACGTAAGGAATATGACGGGTCCATTTATCTTGTATAATAATAAGGTCATCACTTAAATATATAATATGAGTAGAATATATTCATTGTCGGATCAAGGATTATCTATGCCCGAACAAGGCACCCAAGAATGGCTCGACGGACGAAAGGGCAGAATTACAGGCAGCAAACCCGGAGATCTCTATTTCAACTTTAAACAAGAATCGGATTGGGACGAAATTCTCGAAAAATGGTTTGGGGATGCCGTTGAAAATTTTGACGCCGTTGCGCGCAGTAGAATGGCATGGGGCTCCAAACATGAAGACACGGCCGTCCAAGTCATCGTAGACAATATACCTGGTGCGCACTTTTTCGAATGTCCCCAGATCCCTATCAACGAGATCTATGCTTCTAGTCCGGACGGTTCGCTCATTGTCCTCAAGTCTGGGTCCGAAGAGCGCGTTTCCAAAGAGAATTTGCGCCCAGAAGACGTGGCATGGCACGCCAACGTTGAAATCAAATGCCCTGGAGGCGGCATTGGCAAATCCCATCAAGAAATGCGTGCTATGCTCGAAAAAAAGTGGAAGACGCCCGCCGTATATTATATGATCCAGATTCATATGGAGATGGCGGCCCAAAAGACTTCTGAGACGCTTTTCGTGGTTTGGACACCGTTGCTGACACGTATGTGGCGTATTCCGTTTAATCGTTCTTTTTGGAATTTGTGTTTGGAAGTGTTGGAGAATTTTCGTCTTAAGAATGTTCCGTTTGATGTTATGCAGTCGAAAGTAAATAAACTTAAACGTCGGTGCTATGGAGTGGCCAACTTTCCGATCTGGAAGGAAGTTCATCACGATTTTGAGGAAGATGGTATTTAACGTTCACTGTATTTACGAATGTCCTTGATCGAAAACATGCCAGAGATCCTACGTCTGTGTCGCCGCGATGATCCGGACGTATTATTCATAGTTGGTAGACCCAAAAACGGCAATGTGATCTGTTATAAATTAGAAAACGAGACCATTGTGCCGTATTGGCGCCTGGAAAACGGTGAAAAAATGGAAACGTCTTATTTTGAGAAATTAGTTCTCGCTGTAGAAAAGAGCGACGGCCAGTTTTATATAGTTGGGTTACCGGAAATCCGCTTTACTTTGACCGCCAGCGGTGTCCACCACTCGGACAAGACCATTGCATTTGTGTTTTTGGGGGAACCCAAGCGTTTTTTTAGCCCCTCGCCTTTGTATATTATAATCAAATACACGGATGGCAGTACTCAAAAAATAAACTTTTGAAAATAAGATAAACATATATTTTTTTGTATTTAAGTATGGCCATAAAAGGCCAGATCATGTTTTTCGTTCGCCAAAAAACAAACCAGTGTGGCTTGCATGCCATCCAAAACATGTTCAAAAGCGCCAAGATTACAAATCAAGATATGCACGACACTTGCAAAGACATACATGATAAAACCGGAGATCATATACATAATCACGAATCGTTTGGCGGCGATTGGAGTGTACAGGCAGTCCTCCAAACGTTGGTGCGTCATGGTTATACAGTAGAGCCGGCTATCTCTTCCAAAAATGAGCGCGAATGGGTCGGGCCCCCTATTGCAGAATTATTACAGGACAATGACTTTCGCGGAATGATCGTACATCAACCCATGAACAGACACTTTACATGTCTACGGCCCGAAGAAGCGGGCGACGAGCAAGAACTCTATTATATTGATTCGCAATCAGGGGGTCCCAGAAAGATCTCGCCAAATTTGGCGTCGAGACGATGTTTGGCGGCGGCATATGCCTGGGAGCCGTATATTGTAAAGGGACCAGAAATGGAGTATGTAGAGGCTTTGCAATTGCCCCTGCCCGGAAGCCCTTATGACGGCGGAATTAGAGAAAGTAAGAGGGTGAAAAGACCTTCAGAAGATTTCATGCAGGCGTGGCACTCTTTATCTGCTCGTTCTGTCGAAAAAGCCATAGAAAGCACAGGACCAGCAGAGCAAGCACGCGATAATCCGTTGGTGGTTGCCGGTGTAATCCCTGAGGATGACGGCACGTAGGACATACCGGGACCATGTGTTCGCAATAAAACTGTTCTCTTTTAGACCATTTCTTCCAACATTCTTTGCATAAAACATGGTTACATTCTAGTGTCATTTTAGCCCTGCGATTTTGATAACATATCGGACATTCAAATGAGGGCATTCCATAATCTGACAATATAACCTTAAATACATTGGACCGGCGGACCTGGACCATATGTACCTATATAAAGTTGAGTATTTGTATCTTAAATGTTTAGTCAATATTCGTTCAGTGAACCCAAAGCTCCACTCGAAATTGTTCAAGTCAAATGTGAAAAGACCGGCACCATTTGGTACAAAAGGGGTGCGGAAATAGCATGGACAAAAGAAGCCCTGATGACCCCGCCAAAAACATCAAAAGACCAGTATAAAAGATAATGTCATAACAACAAAATGTATAAATGTACACTTGCACTTATCGGCCTCATTGGCGCAACGGCGGCTGAACACGAGATTCCAGACAAATTAACGAGATCTTATCGTCAACAATTTGACGATATTGATGCACTTTTAGGCCGTCTAACGCATGATATAAAGTCATACTATTGTGAAGAACATTCTAGAAAAGGTTCTACGGGCAACGGAGCAACCGCCAAGCCACAATTCCTCCATCAACATTTATTTCCATTGCAAGAAGCTCGTAATATCCCTTTTAAACCTGAAAAGTCATCCGATTCTACTTTGGCGAAAGGTGGTGCTGTAGGTTTCATGTGGTATTTAAACGATGGCGGAGAGTCGTACATGCCGGAAAAGGAACAACCTATTATCGGATGGTTTGAAGCAGTCGCCAAACATCGGCCCGATAAAAACTCAGCGGAAAATCAGGCCAATTTCGTGCCCGATACAGCCGGTGTCACGGAAGAGGATGTAAAGAATGCCATCCTCTCCAATATTCATTATAGTGTGTTTACGCACGAGATCGAAATGGACGAATTTGGCAATGGTCATCAAAGTTGGAATTCCAAAACAGATTGTGTTAGTTGGGACCCAAACAGATGTCAACATTTCCCTACAATGCAATTAGCATTGTATTTTGAGGGAACGGCTCCAGATAAAATTACGTTTAAACCTAAAGATGCGTCAACTTTTGTATTCTGGACCCCGACGGCCGATTCATGCCGTGACGAAAATGAAAATTAAATCCGTAGAATAAACCAAAAATAATGTATTTCCTTTTTAGAATGATATTCGTATGAAACATTTGCCTTTATTACTGTTCTATCTTTTGTTGGGCTTTTGTTTCCAATTTCCGTCCGTCGCCATGCGATTTTGGATGATGGATGACGTCAAGGTAACACCCGCGCAAATGGCGGCAATCATGGGTGTGACGGCCATTCCATGGTGTATGAAGCCCGTGTATGGTTTTATTTCCGATTCTTATCCAATTGGCGGTCTTAGGAGACGCCCTTATATGGTGATTATGTCATTTGTTTGTTGTTTCATGTGGATCATTTTACCATTTGTACCTCATGACGAATTTACGATTACATTAGTGATGACTATTTCCTCGGCAGGTCTTTGTTTCGCAGATGTGATGGCGGATTCGCTGCTGGTGGAGGTAGCACGTGATGAAGAAGAGAAAAACAAGGGTATTATACAATCGTATGCGTGGATGATGCGTTTTACCGGTGGACTCTTGGCTTCTGGACTGGGCGCCCTCGCGTACGATTGGCTAGGTTCTGTGCAAGTCTTTTTAATAAATTCAATGGTCCCTCTGTGTATTGCTTATGTGTCTTGGTGCATTCCAGACAGTCCAAGCAATACTCGTACGGATTGGCGCGAAACGAGTGCCAAGCTATGGACGGCTGTTCGCATGCCGGCTATCTGGAAACCAGCCTTGTTTATTTTTATGATTTGTGCGACGCCTGGTTATGGACAAGCCATGACATTTTTCTACGAACGCGAACTCAAATTCACGCCGAATGAGTTTGGTGCTTTGGATGTCATGGGCTATATTGTATCAATCACGGGTACATACGTCTACAAAAAATGGCTTCGAGAGGTGTCCTTTCCAAAGATATTTGGTTGGGCATTGTTTGCGGCATTTCTTCTGGAAAATACACTCTTGCTTTTGGTCTTGCATGTAAATCGTTCCATGGGTATTCCTGATTTCGTGTTTGCGGCCATGGAACGAGTGGTTATTACGCTCGTGGGTCAGTTCATATCGATGCCTATGGTGGTCCTTGGGGCACGCGTGTGTCCTGTAGGTGTGGAGGGGACATTGTACGCTTTATTAATGTCGATTACAAATTTTGGAGATGTGATCTCTTCAGAGTGGGGTTCATTATTCACGACTATGTTTGGCGTGACGGGCACCAATTTCACAAATTTATGGAAGTTGATGCTGCTGTGCAACTTTTTTGATCTTATTCCACTGGCCTGTTTGAAATTAGTATCGGGCGTTTCAGAGCCAAAACGCGAAGTTGTGTCATCGTCTATATAGGAGTCGATTTGCAAAGCATGCATGCCTCCCAAAAAACGACAAAAAAGGTCACCGCCTGAAATTGAAAATTATGAAAAATTATCCTTTCTTGCTAGAGAAATGGCAAAATTCAAAAAACAAAAATTTCAATACAACATGTTACTTAAACAAATTTATGAACTCATTTCCAAACAAAGAGATTCTGCAGAATTCTCAGAAGAAACTAGTCAAACATTGCGGAAAGATGTCCGTGCGTGGTTCTCCGACATTGAACAAGCAAAAAAACAATCTTCCAGTATTAGAGATAAAGCACTCAAAACATTGAAAACGCTCGATATGACAGACGATGATGCATTAAAAGGAGCGGCGCTCATGTTGACTGAAGAGGAGACACGATTGGCGGCGATAGAAGGTCTAGAATCAAGATGGTATCGCATTGTACGATATAAAAATAGTCCAATTGGCATTGAAAAACACACACAAGAATGGTTTGCACGTTTTTATCGTCAATTTCAAAAAACTTCCGCGTCTATAGAAGATTTGTCTAATAAAATAAGAGAGATTCTAGACCAATTAACACTTTAAAAACAGTAGTATTTATTTGTAGTTTATCTATTGGTTATGAACCGTAGAATTGTATTTACTGCAGGTGTTTATTTCACAATTCTTTTATTTTTTGGTTTGTTATTCTTTGAAGAGTGTCGCGTGCGTTTGTACATGATTCCCGCCGCCGTGACTGTCACATATCTCTTTTTTATATTGAATCCTTCGTACGCCCGTCGAATGCATCAAAGGAAGTTGACGTATGAAGATTTGGAAGATTTCCGGGATGCGGATCCTGAACTTCGAAAGAGATTCCAACTTGTTTTTACTCGAGTCCAGCAAATTGGTGGAGCTATATGTGCCGGCATACTAGTAGCTTATGGTTGGGACCAATGGCACTCTGACGACAGTCTTTTTAAAACGATAGGGATCCTAGGAGGTCTTCTTAGCTTGTATGCCAGAATCTTTGGTTATATCGGCGGGTTTTGCATATCTTGCCTTTATAAAATTAAAAAGGGTCAGCGGTATCCTGCAAACAACTTTAATGGGGCAGCAGGCGAGCTCAAACATCCGAATCCAAACGCGATAAAACCACAAAAAACAAAAGAGGGCCACGAAATACTGTAACATTTACTTATCACTTTTGGGTTTATATACTCGGCGACGTTTTTTGGGAGGTTGAACCGAGGAATCTGAGCCATGTTTTTCGGCGGCAAATAGCGCTAAAAGCATTGCATCGGCGACGTCATCGCGCTTATCCTTCTCAAAGCGTTGAAACCATTGTTTATTCGAACTAGAGATGGACAACGACGGAATAATTTCGACGGATGCCTTTTTATTTTTAGCGTAATTGCCCGTAGAGATATCAAAATGGCATCGCATCGAACGAGGAGAGATCATGACGGATCTGCCCCACAAGAAACACTCAAAAGCGGCCGCAATGACTTTAAATTTGGCCGTCATCTGAATCTCAATGCAGATCAGGTCGGCGATGTCAAAAACTGATTTGCTCGCATCAATAAAAGATTTGACTAGAAAAGTATACTTTGTATGTTTTGCTTTTGGATGATCTTTTACTAAATTATATCTTCCGAAACTTTTGAAGGAACCTGCGTTTGTATCATACAAAGCCCAACCTAAATTCTTCAGACCTGGGTCGATCGATAAAATAATCATTTGCACATACTATTGACACATAAATACGTGAACATTATTAATTACAGGATTTTTATTTCTATATACATTATTTTTTTAGAAAATATTTGCTAAAGACCGGCTTTAGCTCTTCCTCTGTATCACTATCAGAGGTAACCACGCGTCTCCTTTTGGGCATAGGCACTACTGCATCTCTTGCTGGTGGCGCTGGTTGTGCGGAAGCGGCTGGCCGAATGTATTTTTCATAATCGGCCGTCACTTCATCTCGAAATATAGACGATTTTCGCAATCGATTTAGCCGTGTTTTCTCTCGGTGACATTGAGGACATAAGGCTTGTAAATTGGAAGCTATATCTTGACCACCGTCTTGTAATTCTATGATATGATCTACTTCAAAATTCGGAGGAATGGGAAAGAGTTTACACCTTCGACAGGCATAGTTTTGCCTGTATGCGATTTCAACACGCATCGACCTGCTCAGGGCTCTCTTTGGTATTTTTTTAGAGAATTTTTGGAGGTCTTGTTTAAATGAATGGACACCGGGCAAAGATCTGAACGTTTTATTCAGATACCATTGCAAAAATTTTACAACTGATTTGCACGAAATAAAGGACTCTGACTCGATCGTCTGGCATTCCAAACGATGTTTATTCCATTCATATCTGGTCACTTGCTTTTTAAATCGGTCTAGATCGGTTTTCAGGATTTTGGCAACTTCTGCCATTCGTATATAGTATTGAAAATCATATTGCACTAAATGATGTTCAGAGTCGGGCAGGGACATCTCGTCCTTGTCTCATTATGATTGGTGCTTTAAGTAGGATCCGATTTCTTTTTTTTGGATCCGAACAGACACAAAAAAGATAGAGACAACGCATACCCTAATTTGGAAGAAACCAATTTCTACGTATATAAAGCCTGGTTTTTATATAAATAAAAAATGCTCCAAACGGGGCAAATCATAATGGACCGGACAGGTGGTCCAGTTCCCTTGCAAGACCATGGGCCCATGAAACGGCCAAGGCCTGAATCTACAACCATGCTTCCAACTAGTCAAAAATTAAGATTAGATTCAACCACAAATTCCAAAGTTCAGATTACTATAGGTCCTGCACCCCCGCAAATCGTTCAAAGATCACAAGCAGCCATCGAACAAAAACAAAAACTAATTAATATGCGATTCAAAAAAGCTTTACGTAGAAATGACTCCACAACATTACAAAGATGTTTAGAATCTGGATATATGCCATCTGTCCAGGAATGGCTGGCTATTATCGGGAAAATGCATGTAGCCACTGCGCTAAAATGTGTTTCGTTGGCAAGGACATTAGAAGCGCCATGCATATCGGCCGCTATACGCAGACAACATAAATCACTATTCAAAGAGGTCATTACTAGGGTAGATGAAGTTCCCAGGGCACACATGCAATCACTAATGACCGCACCCGCGTACTACCTAGAAATATGCCTTAACAAAGGCCTTGACCCCAATATACCTCTAAAAAACCGAAGATTGCCACTAGAACACGCCTGCGCCCATTCACGTATCGCACACATTGAAATTCTTTTAAAAGACACTAGAACATCCGTGTCACAAAATGTTTGTCGTTTCATGATCAGACAAACAAAACAACAAAAATTTGCAGAAAGAGCCATTGAACTCTGCGCAGACATTGTGCCAAATATGATTTTGGAAGCCATTGTGGCCAATGTCACCACAGCACTCATAGCCATCATGTCCAAACTAGAAGACAAATACGAAGACAACCCACAATGGGAAGATATTACACACATGATGACATGCTGCATTTTAAACGACTATACCACAGATATCGTTAAAACGCCAGTCAATGACCACTACTACGACAGACAATCCATCTTGAAATGGGTTAGATCAAAAGGTACAGACCCTTTGACCAGAGAACCCCTACAAGAGTCCGATCTGTTATTAAGATCTGAGTTTTTAAAAGATTACGCTAAAATTTTACAAGCAAAAATACAACAATTAGATCTATAGTTTTTTATATATATCCTGTATTTGTCAATCATCCGTAGTTCCTTCATCGTCTGTACCCATCACCTCATACTCTTCGACCACGGCCATCTCTTCGTCCACGTCCTCAGGAATAGGCACATGGACAGACACGGGCTGGACATAGGTTACCTCCGCCAATTTTACCTCATTCATCTTTCTCGCTTGCATAGAACCCATACAAGATGTAAATGCCAATAACGCAAAACCAAACGCAGTACCAATATTATAATTCGTTTCATCACAATATGACTCGGCCATCGTAACTGTCTCGTTCGCAAACACCACAGCACAGCTTCCATAACGTGCAAATTGCCTCTCACATTCGCGAGAACCACACCAATCCATTACTTGAATCAATACAGACGTAAACGCCAGAAAATTTACAGCATTACACACAGCAATAAACGCCTGAATACCACTAAAAATATTCAAACGACGCTTGTCAGTCGTCTCGGAAGCCCGAAGACCCATCATGGGAATCAACACGCCCATAAACACCCAGGAAATTAAAAGAGACCACCATTTATATTCAGGAACATGGTGCAACTTGTAAGAATAAACTGTGTACAATGAAAAGGCCCCGTGCGTAAAAACAATCGCCTTGATCCATTTGCCAAGCTCTTTATTTGGTTTTTCAACTATAACTGCATGAACTATCGTTGACATATTTTTTTTAAAAAATAAAAGGTATTATATACTTTGAATTTAAGTTAGATGTTTCAACAAGGTTGCGATCGTTGCCTTTCCAACACAACGCTTTGAAGAGATAGAAATGCTTCGCAACGCATTCGCGTCTTTGTGCAACTGACTCTGCAATTCACTTAAAGTAGGATACTCGGTTGTCAAGGCTGTCGCTACCGATTCAGACACCATCGTCATCAACATCAATAAATACACAGAATCAGATTTGCGTTTACGTTTACTCAATAATGAACGCACACCCGTGCCCCCGCGAATCGTAGTGCCAATCTTTTTGACCAATTGCTGCAAATGTAAAGAGGTATCCTCGATGCCACGCGTCTGAATCACCCACATCTTATCACGCAACATCGTGTTCCAAATAGCCGAAGATAATGTCTCCGGAGGCTTACTCTGGCCATAAAGACTACCCTCGATCATATAAATCACTATAGCTCCAGAAGCGGTCAATCGGGCCTTCTGCTCACGCCAACGACCATCGCTGATAGACGCGGCAAAGTCGTCCGTTCTTTTACGCTCTATCAGTGCCATGTGGCCATTCTTTTCTATCTTTATATCACCAAGAGGTAAACGCTCGACTGTAAATTCAACCGATTCTGCTTTCAATCGGGCAATTAAATCATGTTCACGATCGTCTATAATCATCTCGCTCTTTTAGAAAAAGACATATATCTTTTAATCATATGACTAAACTTTTTTATTTTTATGAATAGATACTCTGGCGAATGAAAGACCAAAATTTTGGTCACGACGAAAGACCAATGTTGCCGGCGAATGATCCAAAATTTTGGTCACGACGAAAGACCAATTTTTTAGCGAATGATGACCAAAATTTTGGCGAATGTTTACTAAAATTTTGGTCACGATGAACAACCAAAATTTTGGCGAATGATGACCAAAATTTTGGTAAATGATTTGTCGTGACCAAAATTTTGGCGAATGAACAACCAAAATTTTGGCGAATGATGACCAAAATTTTGGCGAATGTTTACTAAAATTTTGGTAGGAAATTTCTTGGAAAAATCCGAACACTAATTTAGTGGATCCTATTTAGTGATAGATTGTATACGTCAAAACTATGAACACTATGATCTTCTGTATCGGTGGTCGTTTGTCTGTGTCCAGCTCTAAATTTGAAATGTACTTGCGCCATAAGGGTGCTGGTGATGTGAAGAAGAGTGTTACGCGTCATGTGACACACTTGGTTGTGCCCGATCCTGAGAATTTGGACCGTGAGTCTTCAAAGGTTCAAGCCGCCTTGAAAAAGAATGTCACAATTGTGTCTGAACAATGGTGTCGTGATTTACCTGCCGAGACGCCGCCGCCTATGCTTGGATTCAAGGTAACGCTGGCCAAGAACTACAAGGACCAGAATGTGGACGGGTGGTTGTGTTCTGAGAAGCTTGACGGTGTTCGCGCCGTTTGGGACGGTAAGAATCGTTGTTTTTGGTCTCGTTCTGGGAATTTGATCAATGCTCCCTCCGAATTTGTGGAACAATTTCCGGACGTCACTTTGGATGGTGAACTGTACGGTGGTCGCGGCAATTTCCCTCAGACTTCTGGCATTGTTCGCACGAAAGAACCGTCTTATGAGCAGTGGCAGGGGCTGCAGTTCTGTGTATTTGACGCCCCGGGTATGCCTAACCAGCCATTTGAAGAGCGTCAGAAATATCTGTCTTCATTGATTCAATCTCAGAGACATTTGCATTTGTGTGTTCAAGTTCAGATTACAAAAGCCTCTATCCCTCAACGTTTGGCTGAGATAGTCGCCGAAAAGGGTGAAGGCCTAATGCTCCGCAAACCCGGCTCGAAATACGACTTTAAACGCACGTCATCTCTGCTAAAAGTCAAGGCAATGCATGATGCTGAGGCTGTTGTGATTGGTTATGAGGATGGAACTGGGAAATATCGCGGTCTTTGTGGCTCATTGATGTGCGAGTATCGTGGGAAAATGTTCAAGTGTGGTTCGGGTATGTCGGATGAGGATAGGCGCAATCCGCCTAAAATAGGCACTACGATCACTTTCGGGTACTTTGAGATGTCCGAATCAAACATTCCACGATTTCCAACTTTCAAGAGAGTGTTTCAGGGACGAGTATGAACTGATACCAGTTATATTTGGTCAATACCGACAATACGGAACATGTGTCGATCGCGGCGGCGAAACAAAAGAAAATTGGCCACCGATGTGGTGATTTTTTTGGCGGATTTGCCCAAGCAATTGCGATCGTGAACACCCACATACCGGCGGCACCCATAGCATCTTTTACGCGCGCCATTGTCCATGGATGTCCACATATATATAAATAGCATGTGAAGAGAGTATCTAAGAGACATCCGAACGCAAAAAATAGACAAAGGAGTTCTCTAGATTCATTTATTTCAGGCGTTAGAGCAATCACAATGAATATGGGAATAGCTATAAAGTCTTTTATAAATTGAAGTTTTTCCATAATATTTTTCTTTGTATTCGTCCCTAAATATATGATCTATATAAACGAGCAAAAGGTATGGCAAATGCCGTATACAAAAGAGTTAGGGAAAACACCGCAATATGTGACCGGCTTTGTAACTTTGGATTTTTCGCCTAAAAAATGTGTGTCTGTGTATACTAAATTGACGAAGATTGGCATAGCGGTTCGCCGAAAAACAGAAGGTAGTACATGCTCTTTAACTTTTTTGGATCTTTACGAGTCGTTTGCCATGGAAACGCCCAAATGGCATGACTCGTTTCTTTCTGGCAAATTTTAGTGGATTGTATATATAAAGCTTGCATGGCCATAAAAAAGATGTCGGCCATTGTACATAATAAGACTAAACCTGTCGCTATAAAGAGACCTGCATTAAAAAAGACAGACCAGTACATAGGCACATGTAGATCATATGATGAGCAGCAGCCCATCCCATCCTTTGTGCGGTCATTGACACCCAAAAATAGTTCAGTCGTGGTCAAACAGGTTGAGAAAGATACCGAGGAAACGACTTTGAAGGGACTTGGCACCCAAAAATGTTCTCATACCACTGTTGAAACATAAGGAAAACGGATGCTACAATGAGAACATAATACATCGTTACAAATAGAGACATAGAATTACAATAGATCTTTCAATACTGTCCTTTTGGGCGAATTGTACACCAAAACTGCCCTATCTATAAATCTTGCTAAAACCGGGAAAAGGCTGGCTTATCCCTGAGAACTTGGATGAGGTAAATCCATGTAAATGTAGGGAAACTGTAAGGTTTAATTATAATATCACTCGAATCTGCGTTGGGATATTGGGATATCGTCTGAAAAGGGTCCACCACAAGCCAGGAACCCTATTTTGACCCACTGATTTTCGCAGAAAAATGACCCAGAATCGCCCCGGGGTTTCGTTTTTTTTTTTTTTTTTTTTTTTTTCCGTCCTGTTTTAGGCCGGTCCTCCCTCTTTGGGGGCTTAAAAGTCAATAAAGGAAAAAAAAGAAATTTTTTTTAATTGTTCTACGCCATTTTCAGATACTGGGAAAATGGCGCTAAGCTATCAGCAAGGTCGAGGCTATTGGGGTTTCGGAGAACTAAGCCCCC
>Ga0209632_10001713_pt1 | contig 21830 bp, 21 predicted proteins | sample COG_10_FD_184754 | JGI IMG/M metagenome (GOLD analysis project Ga0209632, IMG submission 184754) | Pelagic Microbial community sample from North Sea - COGITO 998_met_10 (SPAdes) (version 2) | ecosystem: Environmental > Aquatic > Marine > Neritic zone/Coastal water | place: Helgoland, sampling... | reverse complement strand
ATAATACTTCAGTTGCCGGTAGTGGAATTTCTATTTGGCGAGTGTCTGGTCCAACTTTGTCAAATCTTATTATTCAGGATAATACTTCGGAACATTATGGCGGTGGATTAATGATTTTTTCAGCTAATGCATCAGTGACGGATGTAATAGTTACTGGGAATGATTGCTATAGAAATGATTCTTATGGTGGTGGAATGATAATTAATAATTCAGAAGCGACGTTGACAAATGTTACTGTAACTGATAATACAGCATCAAATGGTGGGGGGATATTTATCCTTGATACTGATGCCACATTAATAAATTTAACAGTTAGTGGGAATACTGCTACAGCTTTTGGTGGTGGATTGTTAGTAGGGGCCAATACCAATCCCACGCTAACTAATTCAATTATATGGGGTAATAATCCAAATCAAATTCAGGGATTCGGAACACCAACAATCACTTATAGTGACATTCAAGGTGGTTGGAATGGTGTAGGTAATATTGATTCAGACCCATTATTCTGCAATTCCGATAGTGGTGATTTTACTTTAACAGAAAATTCCCCGTGTATTGGAACAGGCAGAAATGGTGCGAATATGGGAGCATTTGATGTGGAATGTGAAGCAATATTATCAACTGATAAAGATGTAATACCGCTACAATATGTCTTACATCAAAACTATCCAAATCCATTTAACCCAACAACGCAGATTAGATACGATTTACCAGAAGATGCATTGGTAAGTATCAGTATTTATGATGTAATGGGTAGAAGGATTAAATCTTTATCAAATGCTAATCAAACAGCAGGCTATCATTCTCTACAATGGGATGCTACAAATGATATTGGAGAAGGAGTATCTGCTGGAATGTATATTTATACTATTCAAGCTGGTGGATACAGAGCTACTAAAAAGATGGTTCTACTAAAATAGATCTAAACATATAATAAATAGAAAAGCCTCGAAATATCGATGAATTAAAAAACAAAGATGTTATAACAAGTATATAGAGACTTATTCAAAACGATGGAGACTATAGTATTGCACTTATTTTTTTAACTTAATATTTATTAACTAATAATATATTTTTAATGAGTAGTGTATATTTCTTAGACGATTATAGTTATATAAATGAATTATTTTAAAAAAATATTTTTTGTAATTACCTTTTTTTTATCTCTTACTCAAGCTCAAAATTCATGTGAAGAGAACTGCGGTGGAGGATCTCTTGAAGAATACTTTAATGGTGATATAGATTGTGTATGCAGTTTAGATTGTGCCGGATATGGTGATGCATGCTGTGACTATTATAATGTCTGTTATGAAAACCCCTCTACTTTAGGTCTCAATAATTTTATTGGTTCATGGTCTGGTAATATTACAAATGATCAAACATGGTCTTATGATGATTCTATTTCTATTGAGATTGAACCAAGTGGAATATACACCGTCACCAACAACTCTGGGGGGCATCTGATAAGTGATTCCTATCCTGGTACTCAAGAAGTAATATTTGACACATTAACAAATATTTTAAGTTTCCGATGGGTAAATATTTACCATTATTCTTGTGGAGGGCCTTGTTATTCAAGCGTTCCTCTCCAAGTGATGGAATATGGGAATGGTCAAATAACTCTTTTTTATAACAATGGTTCTGGTCCAGCACCACAAGCCAATAGTATTTTTTTAACTTTAGATGGATGGATGACTGATAGTATTCCAGAAATTGAACCAATCAATAATATACTTATTAATGAGGATAGTATATCCACTAGCACTCTGATTATCTCATCTACTTCAAATTCATCCTCTTCCTGTTTTGTTGAAAGTGATACATCAGCGATATCTGTACAAGTAATTGAATGGTTGGATAATTGGAGACTTATAATAACTCCGCAAGAAAATTGGTTTGGTGATGCAAATATTAATGTAATAGTAATATCAAACCAATCCAACCTCTCTGATTCAATTAATCTTATGGTTACAGTTCTACCTGTAAATGATGCACCTCAAGATTTTGCTTTAGTCTTCCCAACCATCACAGATACGATTCAAATTAATACAGATACAGATGAAACAATCACCTTTGCTTGGGAAGAAAGTGTCGATATTGATAGTGATGTTACTTATCTAATAACAGTGACTCTTGATTATTTTGGGAGTATTCTCACCCAAGAATATGAAGGTGATACCTCTTCTGTTTCAATAACTGGTTATGAATGGGCAGTATTAATGACCAACCAAAATTTAGATAGATGGACTTTACAGTATAATGTTAAAGCTTCAGATGAGGAATATGAAGTAGTAAAGGAAGGAGAATTTGTATTTCAAAATACATCACTATCCGTTGATAGGAATATTACTCCTTTAACTTTTAATCTATACCAGAACTATCCAAATCCATTCAATCCTATTACTACTTTAAAGTATGACTTACCTGAAGATTCCTTTGTTGATGTTACCGTTTATGATATGCTTGGTAATGTTGTAAATAACCTTGTAAACAAGAATCAAAACTCTGGCTCTAAATTAGTTCAATGGGATGCCACAAACAATCAAGGTGAACCAGTATCAGCAGGAGTATATCTATATAAGATTAAGGCAGGCGATTTTAGTCAAACAAGGAAAATGATTTTATTGAAGTAGATATAAACATAACATGAATAGAAAAGCCTTGAAGAATCGGGGCTTTTTTATTTCTAATTAAAGTCCAAAAATTCACTTTTTAGCACATTTTTCTTTGTTTGGTTCTCCCTTCTACCCCACTAGATAAACTATAAGAAGGACTCCATTCTTTTTGTGGAATGACGTGTAATTTTGTGCATGAAACAGTCTCTTAAACTTTTTTTAGCATTTTTATTTTTTCTTATTAGCTGTAAAAACAACAATGAGAATGAACCCATTGATGATTGCAATGGTGACTTAGGAGGAATTGCGTTCCTAAATCCATGCGATGTTTGCGTTGGCGGTGATAAGGTTTTATAATTTAGATAATAAAATTCTCTCTAATTGCATCACAACTTTTATTCCACAATAAATCCTTTGTCTCTTTATTATTATAAAAGTCTTCAAGACTGAACTTTATTACAGGGCCTTTTCCATCCATTTTTCCTTTACCTGGACCATAAAATTCACCAGAATTTGCATTCTTATCTGTCATACATTTAATAATACCTATTGCACCATCTTCCATTGTTTGACCTGTTTTCATCATTTGACTTGTTATCCATGACCCCATACCACCATCTTTTACTGTTGTACTTTGAAGGTCAGTTACTGCAAGGCCAGGATGCGCAACAAGGGCTTTTATATTTGATTTCCTTTCTTGTAATTTTTCGTGTAAACAAGCTGTGAAAGCAGCATTAGCAAGCTTTGTTTGAGCATACCGAGTCCAACGCCCTTGAGGTATTATAGTTGAAAGAAGCATATTTGATCCATTTCCCCCAAGGTTTCCTCCATTCTTTTCAAAATATTTGGCTTCTAATTTTTTAACACCAAATCTAGCAATACTTGAATGATTAATAATTCTTGCTTCACCATTATTATCTGCAGCTATATTAAGTAAAGGCATCAATTCTTTTGTTAATAAAAAGTGAGATAAATGATTGGTCTGCATTTGGATATCAAAACCATCCGTTGTTGCTTGATCTTTAAGAGCCATGACTCCTGCATTATTACAGAGCACATCTAATCCATTTTTATATTTATCAATAATTATTTTAGCAGCTTTTTTTACCAAGCTAAAATTTTGTAAGTCACATTCTACATTTATGATGTCTGCCTCGGGGCAAGTTTCTTTTAATAAATCATACGATTTTTTTGACCGATCAGATTTTCTATTTAATAGAAGAACTCGAGCACCTTTTTTTGCTACGTTTTGAGCCGCAACCAACCCAGTACCTGAAGTAGTTCCTGTAATTGCAATAGTTTTTCCGCTAAGCGATGGAATTTCACTTACAACTTTATCATAATAGATACTTTTAAGATTTGGTTTTTTATAACTATTCATTATTTTATCAGAATCCTTTTTTATAAATATTTTTAAGGTTTTATTCTTTTCCCAATATCATTCTTTAATTTTAACAACAATCTTTCCTCTAGCTCTGCCTTTTGCAAGATAGTCAAGTGCTTGAATACTTTCATCAAGGTTAAAAACTTTATCTATTACTGGCTTAATAGAAGCGGAATCATATAATTTTGCTAATTCTTTTAACTGCTCACCATTTGGAGACATTAATAAAAATCTATATGATGCCCCTATTTTTTTCGCAGCATTAGTGATTTTTCTGGCTTTGAGAGCTAAAACAAAACGTATCAGTTTATTTAGACCAATTTGTTTTGTCGTAACACTATCAAGCTCTCCTGCAATAGAGACAACCCTTCCTCCCGTTTTTAAGACTTTAAAAGAATCAAGAGTATATCCACCCCCCAAAGTATCAAAAACAACATCAAATTTCGTCCCTTGCTGAAGGTAACTTTTTTTTGTGTAATCAATTATGGTATCTGCACCTAAGTCTTTAACGAAATCAATATTTTTAGTACTGGTGGTCGTTGTAACATTCGCACCAATATGTTTAGCTAGCTGAATGGCAATAGTACCAACTCCCCCAGATCCGGCGTGAATTAAGATATCTTCCCCTTTTGATAGTTTCACAATATCAATAAGAGCCTGATACGAAGTAAGACCGGCCAATGGTATACTGGCTGCTTCTACATGATTAAGACTTGAGGGTATAAGCGCCACATCGTCAATATTTGAAATCACTGATTCTGCCATGGTGCCAACAAATTCTTCGTTTATTCGTGCATATACCTTATCTCCGACTTTAAAACTTTTTACTTTCTCTCCAACTTCATCGATGACACCACTCACATCTCTACCAATACCTCTAGGAAATTTTATTTTTCGAATTGCCTTAAAATCGCCTCTCAGAACCTTATAATCAAATGGATTAAAACTTGCTGAAAAAGTTTTAATACGTATCTGATTTGGATTAATTACAGGTAAGGGAACTTCTTGTAATTCTAGACTCGTATTTACATCGCCATATTTTGTCATCATTAATGATTTCATTGTCATAATTCTACCTTATTTTATAAGAATTATTTTAATCTTTACAAAAATGAAGCCATCTATTCTCTAGTGCCGAAATGTCATTAAATATTTTTTTTATAACTTGCGTTATAATTATTTATTGACAAATAGGTCGATTCTGTAAGTATTAAAATATCTACTAACAAAAATACATGAAGAATTAAATTTATTTTTTATCATTATTATTTATGAATAATATTTTTTTAAACAGAAAGCAAAAATAATTCCCCAAACTAAATGGTCTATAGAAATAGTTAATAAAGGCTAATTTTAATGAATTGAAAAAAAATAGCATAATAAGCATAGAATCATTGTGCAAATGATGGCTGTAATATTTCCAATTAATGGATATTTAATAAACTTATAATTATAAAATAATTTAATACCTGGTAAATGAAAAAATATGGCAATAAGATTCTTGTTTATTTATTTAAAGAATTATTTTCCCAACTCTGTACTCATGGCTTTTAAAAGGGATTTATGATGATAAACTGGTAGATCACCTGCAAGTTGCCAGAACATGATACCTGGTAAGTTTAACTTCTTACCTTCTGCAACTTTTCGAGTCACAATTGCGGTACCATTAAAACCGTACTCTTTTTCACCTAAATTATTTTTATCGTAAACAATAAAATCAACTGTATCAGGAATTAAAGGATACATCTCTACAACATCTTTATAAAATAGCCACTCTTCTCCCCAACCTCCCCGAGCATAAAATGGAACTCCTGTCACAATCTTATCTTGTGGGATACCAAAATTAGCCCAATATACAACTGAACCTTTTGTACCAAAGACTAAGTCAAAAGTCGCATGCTTAGATCCTAGGTCGTTATCATAATTCATCAAAGAAACCCAATCTAAATAATGCCACCAACCATTTTTGGGGAAGTGCGCAATTTGTTTCTCCGCTGAGTACCGAATATTATTACCGTTTAAAATTGCTGCTGAAAAAGTTTTATTTCCTTTACCAAATTCAATATCTAAAGCTTCTCGAAACTCTTTAATAAATGTTATATAATGGTTCGTAATTGCATTGTTAATGGCTTCCATTTCAATTTTATCATCAATCCATGATGGCTCCCAATCACAATCAAATCCATCTAAATTATATTTTCTCATGAAATCAAGAATATTCCTGATAAGGTTTTGACGATTTCTTTTTACTCCCATGAGTTCAGATGTCACTTTGAACTCACCTCCGCCAAATGAAATAATTACTTTAACATTATTAGAATGAGCAGTGGCAACTAATTCGTCAATATTTCCCCATCCCGGGGTCATTGTTACCTCTCCATTCGAATTAACAGCACGCAGAAATGAAATTGCAACGTGTGTCATATTTTCAAATTGTTCATCGGTTGGCTTGTATCCATCAATTAAGTAGCCTATCATCATAGAATTTGGAGCAAGAGGGTTTGTTTGGTAATCATCATCCGTTGCTAAGAATGCAGAAGGTGCATCTATTTCTGTTTGAATAAAAGCTTCCGTTTTTGTGTCGGTCATTTCTATCTTTTTTCCCTGGTTAGCTCCGCATGCAAATAACCATAAAATTAATACACTAACAAATGAATCTTTTTTCATATTTCAATCCTAAATGTTAAATAGAGATTATACTAAAAAAAGTTTAGATAGCGTGAATGTCATAAAAAAACTAAACAAAAGTCCAACAGGAAATGATTTACTATTCATACTGCTATTCCTATTTATTTTTATAAAAATCGAAATCAATGGTTTATTTCATTAAATATTGGACAATTTTTAATATGCGTACCATCCATAGTACCGGTACTAATTAAAAACTCTTTTGTAATCTCTCCACCTGTGAATTTAAATATTTTTTTGAATAGCATAACCCATTCCTCTATTTTCTGACCTTTATTTTCTTCCAACCAAATTTTAAATGAACCGAATTCACTTTGAATGGATACAATTTTTTGAGCATTAAAGATTACAGAATTTATTTTTAACTTATTTCTAATAATCGAAGGGTCATCTAAGAGTCTTGTTCTCTCTTGTTCATCGTAATTTGAAATTTTTTTTATATCAAAATTTGAGAAAGCTTTTCTAAAATTATTTTGTTTTTTCAATATAGTTGTCCAAGATAACCCTGCTTGGTTAATCTCAAGTATTAATCGTCCAAATAATTCATTATCATCATCAATGGAAAATCCATACTGATTATCGTGATAAACTTTATGACAATTATTTACATCTAATTGATGAACATATTCACAATAGGATTTAGGTTTCTCTTTAAACACTCAATATCTCAAAAAATAATTTTATTGAATAATAAAAACAAGAATGCCGATTTTTTACAATAAATATGATTACTTATCAGATATTATTCTAAAGCGTTTTGATACTTCATCGAGTGTAGTAACTGATTTTTGTTTAAGCTCGTGATCAAAATATGTTAATAGCATATCATTTAATAAATTTTTTATTTTTTCCTTATTATATGAACTTAAGTAAGCAACAACAAACTTAATTGAAGTTGAGGCTAACTGAGAACCATCCATGAAATCAAAATGTTGTAAACGTTTTATTGGAAAATGAGAGATCGAATCTGCTGAATTATTAGAGAGACGCTCCATATTATCATAATTCTTGGGGTTGAAACGCCATTTTTTCCTGCCTAAATGTAAAAAAGGGACTTTCAAGCCTAAATCTAATTGTTCTGCTGAGATGGGCTCAAACCAACCATCAAGTCCAGCTATTGATTTTATACGGTGATCTGTTTGAGCGGACAAAACTGTTGTGGCAACACCAAATGAGTGTCCAAACATCCCCACTTTAGAGGTATCGATTAAACTAAAAATTGGGTGATAATTTTTAGCATTCCATATATTATCTAAAATAAACCTTACGTCGGAAACTCTAGATGATAATTTTTTATTTGTGATTTTATCGGCTTCTATTTGACCACCTACTTTTTTGGGGTTATCCGATACGTAAGGAGCTATTGTTCCATCGGAGAAAACTGTAATTAAGGCATCATAAGAATGGTCAACCGAAACAACGACATAGCCATTGCTCGCTAACTCTTCGCATTGGACAGAATTTTGACTTTTATATCCTCCCTTTCCATGAGAAAATATAATCAAAGGGTAATTCTCATTACTAGCCGCTGGCTCTACATCATAATAGGAGTTTGTTTTAATCTTTTTTGTTTTTTTTAAAAGACTGAGTGGAATTTTATATTCTTTGCTAAGAGCTTCGGTTACAATAGAATCATTTGAATATAAATATCTTTCTTGCGTTTCATCAAAAATCCCAGGATACCAGAATTGAACCATAATTCGTCTTTTCTCATTGAGATTATCCTCAAATAGGTTATCATAGTTTTTATTTATCCAATCAAATTGAATTGTTCCAACGGTATAGGGACCATTTGGAACAGGTAAATCATGGAGGTTAAAAATCTTTTTTGAGTAACATCCTGGGATCAATAAAAAGACAGCAAAAATTAAAAACAGATAAGAAGTTATTCTGAACATTATTTTTTTATAATTATAAGTCTATTAAAAAGATATTCATATAGCACCGTAAACTACCCCTCAACCCAAAAAAAAGCTATACAGATACGGGTTAATTAATTGTAAAGGATGTAATTACATATCCAATTTCTTCATCTGCAATCATTTCATCAAAATCAAAATATATTTCTTCAGGATAGCCATATGTCTTATTGAATAATAATACCTCATCATAAGGTTCTTGCGCATGGCTTTGCTCAATAAAGACAAATAAGCTTTCAATAGTTTTGGCATACCAAAAATCATTTTCTAGCTCGTATTCAGTCACTGATTGTCCATTGATTTTTGCAATATTTCCCTCAACTACCTTTACATCAATAGCTTCATGATCTGGACAGAAACAAAGAACTGAAAGTTTAATCGTATAGGAAGAAATATTATATAAACCCCACAATTCTTTACCAACCTCTAGTGATTCAATAATAGAATCTTCAGTTTTCAAATCATTATTTTCACACCCAAAGAAAGGAAAACAAGTAAAGAATATTATTAATAAAAACTTTTTCAGACTACAACTCCTTGTATTCTGGATTTCCATCAAAAACTTATTAAGTTACTTATGCTAAATCTTTTTTTCTTTTACTAAAAAAACAGATGATTGAACTTATTTTTTTAATTGATACCCATCTTCTTTATACTTTGTTACACCGCCATCTAATAAAACAACATCTTTAAACCCCATATCTTTTAATACTTTTCCACCTATTGCGGCACAAAAACCTAGACCACAGGTTACCACAACTTTTTTATTCCTATCCTGAATACGTGGATCTTTGAAATCATCTGGAACACTATCGTCCGCTTTATAATACAGTGTACCTAAAGAAATATTTATTGCACCATCAACCATTCCTCTTTGCTCAACATCTTCTTTATCATTCACATCGAGAATAATCATATCTTCTTTATTGTCAATCATTCTATTGAGTGTGTGAGAATCAATAATGTCTAATGCTTCTCTAGATTCTTCTACCATGCCATTAAATGTTTTTTTCACTATTTATTTTCCGTTTTATATTAAATTTAAAGCTTCTTCTGCCTATTGCTTAGACGTTCACTATGTTGGTTTATCTATTTTCCCATTTATAAGTTTTGCAAACTTGCCTTTGTATTTCCCATGAATAGGACCTGATTTTTCCCATTTCCATCCACCAAAACCAGTAGTATTATAATCTTTAAATGCTTCTTCAATTTCAGATCTCGTATTCATAACAAAAGGACCATATTTCGCAACCGGTTCATTAATTGGGTTCCCTTGGAGCATTAATATTTTAGTGTCATCACCACTATTTTCAAGTATCAGTTTATTTTCTGGATATAATTCAACCATTACATTTGGCCTAACGAGATCATTATTGACCTTCACTTGAGTATCTTTTAAAATATAGAGACATCTATTGGAGCCCACTTTAGCTTTGGGAAGAGTGATCGAGCCTGAACTTTTTAAATGAATCACCCAAACAGCCACTTGGTTTTCTTTATTATTTGCCCATGAATTTGGTGGAGGTACAGGTCCATTTATTTTATTAAAATCTCCAGAAATTATTTCTATTTCAGAAATAACCCCATTATTATCTCCTAAACGAATTTTAGGAATTTGTTTTTCCCAAAACATTAAAAAGTTGGGACTAACTCTTTTTTTATTTGAAGGTAGGTTTATCCATATTTGAAAGAAATCAAGCTTGTTCCTATCTTCTTGATTAAAAAGTGGGAACATCTCTGAATGATTAATGCCATCTCCTGCTGTTAACCATTGTGCGTCTCCATCACCATATCTCGCGGTTGCTCCTAAGGAATCAGAATGATCGATGATACCTTTTTCGACAACAGTTAAGGTTTCAAAACCTCTATGTGGATGCTTTGGAAATCCAGGAACCGTTTCACCATGATACATGCTCCAGCCATCTTTATTTGAAAAATCGTTCCCAATCTGTCGACCATTCAAATTAGAGTTTGGAATAAATTTATTTGTTGCGCTAGGGTAGTCATCATTATGATAGACACAGAAAAGGAATGGATCTAATGTTGGCCATGGACCCCTATCAGGTAAATTTGTTGCTTTTTTTATACTATTCACATGGTTACCTATACTTTTTCTATTCAAAAGTTTATTGATTCCAAACGAGAAGCTTAAAAAAGAAAATGCACTTCCAAAAGCTACTTTAATTAATTGTCGTCTATTTAATAAATACTTCATTTTTCATATATTTGAATCAGCAAAAATAAACAAGCTCTTTCATCAAATAAAAAGACTTTAGAATAATTTATCTAGAATTGTTATATATTTATTTTGTTTCTAGTAAAACTTCTACTTTTATTTCATCAAAAATTAATTTATCTCCAAGATTGTCAAAAAATTTCCCAGATCCATATCTGACATTATAAAGAGAGCGATCAAAGGCAATTTTTGATTGAGCAATAAGAATTTTATTTTCATTTTTTATTTTTGAAAGAAATGAAATTGGATGTGTAATCCCTTTGATTGTTAAATCACCTTTAAACTTATACATTCCATCTATAGTACTGTTTTTATTTCCTTTAAATTTTAAAATTGCAATTGGATATTTTAAAACATCAAAAAAATCGGGACTTTTTAAATGTCCATTCAGTTTTTCCTTCCACTGGCCTTCCAGGTCTTTTGTATCAATGGTTTCCATGTTTATATCAATAATACCATTGATATCACCGTTTTTATTAATGGATATATTACCGTTCGAAATATCCATTGTTCCAAAATGTTCTTTAGTTGACAACTCCTTTCCTTTCCACATTATTTTAGAATCAACTGAATTGATAACATAACTCTCTTTATCAAAAATATTGATATCTCCAATCATATTTTCAGGGATATTTTTTTTTGCTTTATCGCAGCTTATACTTACCATCATGAATGTTGTAATAGCTGTAAATAATAAAAATTTACTTTTCATTTTATTTCTTCCTTTTTTATAGTTTATTTTTCGATGAAATGATTTAATTTTAAAATTGCGGGTAATCCCACACTTAAATGCAATATGTTAATTACAATACCAGCTTCCAGATTAACAACTCCTGCAACTATTGGAATGATGCCATAAGCAATTAAAAATAATATACTAGATATACGCCATATAGTTAATCCAAGTGGAGATCTATGATTTAATTCATTGAGTAATAATAGCCCAAGCGATTGCAAAAATATGGAAAAAATTAATGTTCCAATTACAAAACCTAATGGAGGTAACATTTCTGTCGTACTACCTTTTAAATATGGTGTGGATAGTTCAAAGAAAAATGTCATTATTAGTGCTAATAGAGTTGCAAATAAAGCATTGAATGAAATAAATCGAATGCCTTCACTGATAGAGTTTTTAAATCGAGTATATACTGAAGAATTCATTTTTATAAGTACGTTATTCATTATCAGATTCAGTTAATTTCATATGACTTCCATCACAATAAGGTGGATTACCACTCTTTTTACATCCACAAAGTGCCATATTTTCTTCTTTATTATTCTTGAAAATAATTGGGTTTAGGTTTGTGCCCTTATGGCTTCCATCGCAAAAAGGTTGGCTTGCTGATTTCCCACAGGCACACCATGCATAAGTCTTTTTTTCACCCTTAATAATAAAGGGTTTATTTTGTTTTGCTTGATTCATTATTTTTTCCTTATTTTTTGATAATGAAATTTATTTAGTATGATATTTTTTATCAAGTAGGCACTATTTTATAAGGTAGTACCATAAATACAACCAATATAGGAAAGATTGAATGGAAAAGGTTTATAAAAAACAAGAAGATTGTCCAATAACACATGCAATGAAAGTTATTGGAGGTAAATGGAAACCCATTATCTTTATAAGATTATCTCAGGGAATTAATCGATTTGGCATATTAAGTAGGAGCATCGAAGGAATCAGTAAAAATATGCTCACTAGAGAACTTCGTGATTTAGAAGCTAAAGGTATTATCAATAGAAAAATTTTTGCAGAAATTCCTCCGCGGGTAGAATATTCATTAACAAGTAAGGGTAATACATTACTCCCCGTATTTAATAAGCTCAGTGATTGGGGAAAAGAACACCAGATTAAAAAAAAGGTTAAAAGAGCAAATTAAATATAAATTTTATTTTCTACCTTGCCGCCGTCAGTTTTAATTTAATCTCATAGTATGCACCTACATGATAAGCAGCATCATTCGTTGTAAAGTCTATAGCTAGAGTATGTGCCCCTGGATCTAGTGATTGTAGATCGGCTGGATTAACGAGAACTGAATCAGAGGCGCAACCTAGACCGCCACCAGGTGCTTGACCATCACCAATCAAAACACCGTCTAATTTGAATTGAATTAAATCATACCCTTGAGACTGAGCTTCACCAAGTCCAGAGAATTCTAATTCTAGAGTAATTGGCGAAGATCCAGTGACTTGAATATTTGCTGTAGCGGTACCACTTTGAGTATTACCATTATCTCCACCACAATTAGCACTATCTTCTACTTTAAATTGAAGAGCTTGAGAAATTGATCCGTTTGGCTTTTCTTGAACTGTTATGTTCCATCCATAATCAGCATTATCCACACTTCCATCCCAATATTCAGTTATTCCCGTATTATTTTCATTGGATGAATTTTCACCATTTAATAAACCGTTGTCAATTAATGTCCACTCTAATCCATTAATAGGAACATCAACTCTTGGTGAAACAGCAATAGATATAGATCGAGCATCTGATGCACCAACACCATCAGAAACCTTACAAGTAACGAGGTATACTCCTTGTCCTTCTGGAACCAGCCATTCTGTAGAGTCACGTTCTGTCGAGAAGACACCTTCTGATGTTTCCCAGCTAAATGAAATCTTATCATTATCTCCGTCTTCAGCAACACAATAAAGCATAATAGTCTCTCCTGAGATCGAGGAAGAATCACTGACTGAAAAAGAGAGTATCTCAACAGGATTATTTTCTATCTCACATCCTATTGTCAATAGTAATCCAATAAAAATAAAACTAAAATATTTTAGATGTTTCATTGTACTACAACCTCTATTGTTCCAATATCTACTCCATCACTCTCATCTGATACTCTACATGAGATTGAATAATTACCGGGTTCATTTGGAGCTATCCAAGTCGCAGTATTATCTAGATTTTCACTAACTATTTCACCAACGGCTGCATACCACGTATAATTGAGGCTTTCATTTTTCAAGGCACTAGAGTCATCGTCATCACTTGCATTGCAGATAAAAGTGACACTGCTCCCCTGTGATGCAGGGTTAGGATCCGCTAATATCTGACTAATAACGGGCTCATAATTATGAGTACACCCGAACATAATAAGCCCGAGAAAAAGTAAAAATGGTTTATTTAATTGATTCATCATAAGAGAAATTACACTTCATCTTAAAAACAAAAAATAGAGTCTTCAAAAAAATAGAGACAGAAAGTACTATTTTTGTAATTATTTATAAATGCTGAACGGGGATAATGAGTCGGTTACTAAACTTGGAGGTTTAGATTATATAAAAAGAAACTTTACTTTTTTAAATCTAAATTAATTTAATAAATGATTCCTTCTCATTATCCCAAAGAGTAATTGAACTATTCTTTTATATTTCAATCATAATAATTACGATAATAAAAGAGTCATCACTCACGCAAATAAAATAATATTAACTATGGTTAATTATTCTTTATTTCTCAGTTTAAAAATTCACTTTAAAAAATTTCTAATTGATATAATAGAGCCGTTATTCTGGAATAAGAATACTAGCAAATCCCGAATAACTTAAACTGCCCAGATATAAAAATCCATTTTTCTCTTCTACACTTGTAATAGGTGAAAAAGATGTTTCAGAAGGGTCTTGCAAATTATATATCACATTCCCACTAGAATCAATACCAAGTATAAATCCATACTTGGCGGGAGCAGGTTGAAGGAACAAAGGAAGTCTATATATAATCTTACGTAAAAAAGGTTTGGGAGCAAGAGCATCTGCAATAGCATTACGAGTAGTAAACATTCCTATCCAAAAAACTCCATCGGATCCAGTGGAGATACCATCAGGAAATCCAGGCATATTAGAGCATATTTTTTCTCTTGTACCTATTTTAGGACCTTTTAGCCAATATTTACTTACAGAGAAATCATAAGTTTCCGTAAATAATAAAAAATTACCATCATTACTTACGGCAACACCATTGGCAAAGTATAAACTATCTAAAAGTAGTTTTATTTTATTTGTTAAGGGATTGTACCTCATTAGTTTACCGTGAGGACGATGCTCAAAAAAATCAGCTCTATAATTATGGATATCAAACTTTACAGATGCATCTGTAAAATAAATCAGTCCATCTGGTGCAACATCTATATCATCCGTGAAATTTAATGAAATACCTTCAATTTCTGTTGCGAGACTTTCTACAATTCCATCTTTATTTATAGAAAGTAAACCTTTTTTAGCATCGGCAACAATTAGATTACCAAAATTATCAAAATCTAGACCTAATGGTCGTCCTCCAGTATAAGCAAAGAGACCTATTTGTTCTCCTTCTGGAGTATACCTAAAAATTTTACCATTCTTGAATCCAGCATATATAAGACCATTGCTATCTACGTCAATATCTTCCGGTCCAACTAACTCGTCTGAAGATATTATAGTTGCTGAAGCGAGATAATTATTAATTGCATATTCATTCTTAAGTTGCGGTGCCAAGGCAGGTGACCAGGCCACAGGATCAATTTGAATTGGCCAAGCAATTAAATAAATAAAAATAAATAGTGAAAATAGTAAAAATATTTTTCTCATAAATTGGTGCTTTTTAACAAACTTTTTCCTGAAAGAGATCTTATAAAAAGAAATTATTTTATATATATTTTAAAATCTTCAAACTAAAGGAGATTTTAAATCGTCGATAATTTCTTTACTGTATAACCATAGTTTAAGTTGGTTTGATTCTCGATATGATACTTTTGATGATTTAACCGGTTTTGATTTATCAAAAAATTGACCACTTGTATTAGATACATCATCAGATGTCGCTAAATAAACACTTGTACTTGCTCCCTTAATTACATCTATGGCAATCAGCTTTTTCCCAATACTTAAAATCTTTTTACCTAATCCAGTATTATTGTCACCAAAGCGTGTATCAACAAATCCAGGATGCAGACAATTAAAAGTTATATTTGTGTCTTTATACCGCTTATTGATTTCATAGGTAAAAAGAACATTCATTAATTTTGAATTACAATAAGCAGTCCATCCTTTGTACTTATTTTTCATTTGAATATCATTCATATCAAGTTTGGCTGTAAAATGTGCTGATGATGCTACGTTAATAACTCGCCCTGGTTTACCTTCTTTAATCATATCTAATAGCAAATGAGTGAGTTCAAAATAGCTGAGATGGTTCAATGCAAAAGTTTTCTCTAACCCTTCTTCTGTTTTAATATATTTACTAAAATAGGCGCCAGCGTTGTTAACTAAGATATCAATTGAATCATATTCTTTTTTAATTTGAGTTGAAAGATCATCTAGGTTTTTTATAATGGATAAATCTGAATTAAAATATTTAAGTGAATGATTTCCTGTTGAAGAAGCTATTTCATTTATTAAAGCATCACCTTTTTCTTGATTTCGCCCAACAAGACATAAGTTGAAATCTAGTTTTGCTAATTCTAAAGCCGTTTGCCTTCCTAAACCGTCAGTTGCTCCAGTAATTATACAGTTTATATCTTTATTCATTGATCTCTTTTAGTAAAAAAAATTAATTAGGGAATAACAATTCTTAAAACAGCATCAGATGCGATCGAACCAAAGAGCCCAAACCCACCATCAATACCAGAAGAACGACCTTTTGTTGTATTCGGAACCGTAATATTTGTGTAATCTTCTGATGATCCACTTATAAAATAATTATAATAGTTTTCATCCATTGCCACTAATCGAATTAATAATTTTTGAGGGCTAAGATCTTCCGTAACCTCATCACAATAAAAAGGATAGACCGTATAATTATTTTCGGATAATTCAACAACATTTTGTCTGTAACCATAACACCATTTTTCTAATGTTGAAAAATAGTTCGTGTCGGTTTCAATAATAACCTGCTCTATTAATAATCCATTTAGAAGTTGTGTCTCTTCCCATGAAACTTCATATTCAGAATTATATGAGATCGTATCATTAATTAAAGATTCTTTTAACTCTGGAAAACCTGGTGTTGTAAGAGCTCCAGTTACAATATTATATCCTGGCGCATCTATAGATAAGGTATATGTTGTATTTGGTAATGGAATAAACTGACCAGTTGTATCTTTATAAATATTTACTCTTGTGGAAAATGTGGTATCAATTCTCAAGGTATCTATGATAGTAAATATGTTTCCACCAAATTCTAAATATGTTGTATCATAGAGAGTCGTATCAAAATTTATATACTCAAATTCAACAAATGATAGTTTGATACTATCACCTGACTCTTCTTTAATCATTACAGAAGCATTATCAATAAGAGCGGCGGGAACATAAATTGAATCAATATTCCAATATCCGACTTCACCATCCTCACTCTCTTTTTCAGAGTCATCATAACCTATGTATCCTAGAGTATCAGCTCTTACAAAAACTTGAGACTTTTCATCTAGGTTTGTTGTCCTATAAACACCTACAAAACTTTCTGAAGTTGCATCTCTTATTTGATCTAAATTAATTATTCCAATCACATTTAGAACATGATCATAGTCTGATTCAATATCTTCCCAGCCTGAAGTGGTACAACTAAAGGTGGTAATACTTAATAGTAATAATAATTTAAAAAACAAATTTAACTCCAAGGGTTACAATCAAAGGAAACATTGAAATCGCTTGCCTTTGAACACCCAATTGATCTCCTGATATAAGGTCTCTATTGATTCTATATCGATAAGTCAAAACATTAAAATGACGAGTTAAATTCATAATTTGAATGTTTGTATCATACTCCACCCCAAAAAGATTACCTCCTTTTCGAGTTAAGCCAATATCTAATCTAAAATAATCATTATATCTTACAGAATTTTTTTGGCCGACGAGATACTTATCGTACGGATACCATTGAGAATTCATATTAATAGCTTGATTCCATTCTGTTACACGTCCAATAATTTCTGTATATGGATTACCACTCATTTGGGTAATTGAGGAGCTAAGTTGAAGGCTTTTTGTAAGCATAAAATTACCAACGACATTAAGAGTGTGTGTTCTATCAAAACCAGGATAATGGCTACCACTTATCTCATTTTTGTATTTAGTTTTAGAATATGTATAACCAATCCAGCCGTTTAATCTACCACTAGATTTCTTAATTAAAAGTTCAACGCCTTGCGAATTTCCTTTAGTATCCCAAAATTCATTTGTCGTTTCAGAATTTTCAAATTCATCTTCATCATCAGTATTTATTGCACTTTCCTTTAGCGTAAGAAGATTGGCAAATGTCTTTTTATACGTCTCAACTCTAAATAAAATATTATTATTCGTTAGATATTCAAACCCTCCAATATAATGATTTGATACACTGGCTTTTTTATCTTCAGGAATACCAAGCCATAACTCCACAATACGAAGGTTTTCATCTTGATTAGTAGCTGTTGTAAGGAATTGGTGATAGACACCCCAATTAATCTTAAAAGCCATATTATCTGAGTAATTATATTTTAATCCAATTCTTGGATCAAAGTAGATTTGATTATGTAAACTATATTTTGTTAATCTGAGCCCTGTTTGTAATTTAAATTTTTCTGTAGCATCCCACTTATCTTGTATAAATAAAGAAGATTCTCTTGTTCTATTTTTTTCCTTTAAAGGGTTAAGCACAAGGGCTGTATCTTGATTAACAAAATCTAATTTGACACCTAAATCAAAGCTTATATCTTTTACTTGAAGTCCACCCGTTACTTTGTGATTTTGGTTAGCCTCCCATGTAATTTCAGTATCGAATGTATTGTCCAATATTTTATCATAGATATTATAGCTTATCTTTTGATAGTACTGTGAGACTGAATCAGGATAGCTATATGAAGTACTGTCGCCAAATGAGAGATCAAAATCAAACCTATAACGACTGTTTGAATAAAAAGTTTTTGCTATAATTGTTGGTGAATATATCCAACGCCATGTTAAACCATTCGTACGGTTTCCCCATGGCCAATCAATCCCAAAATTATTTGTATTATCAGTTGTAACGTTATTATTCAGATTTTGTGAAGTAGATGAGTTTGAGTACTGAACTACATCATCTCCATAAAACCTTGAATAGGTCAAGCGGTGATCTTTATTTAAATCTAAATTAAATTTCGCCTGATAGTCATAAAATGAATATGGAAATTCAAAATACTGATCTGAACCATCAGAATTTTGATTACCATTAGGGATTTTAGCCCTGTCGATTAGTTGATCTAACCAGGTTCGCCTGCCTGAAATCATCCAAGATCCTTTTAGGCTTTTGAATTTTGGTATTGGACCTTCGATTAGCCCTTTTGTTGAAATAAAAGAAATATCAGCTGACCCAGTAATTTTCTGAATATTTCCCTCCCGATTAACAACGTTAAGAATCGCTCCCATTCTTCCACCATAGCGTGCAGGAAATCCTCCAGCATGGAAGTCCGCTTCTTTAATCGCATCCGTATTAAATGTAGAGAAAATGCCGAAAAGATGAAATGGGTTATAGATTGCAATCCCATCAAGCATAATTAGATTCTGATCCGGTGTACTTCCTCTTACATAAAGCGCACTCGATAGATCACTAGATGTTTGCACACCTGGCAGCATCTGCAGAGTCCTAAACACATCGGGTTCAATAAATGCTGGAGCAGCATTAATCTCTCTTAGATCCAGGGAGATTTGACTACTTTCAACAGTTCTTTGAAATTTTTGTCGCTCAGCCGTAACAAGTATCTCTGAAGACTGTATGACTTCTTTTTTTAAAACAATATCAAGCCTAATGGATTGGTTTAAATCAAAATGAATATCTTCTTTGTGCATGGCGAAACCAATCATAGAAGCATTTAACACATAATTACCATTCATAATATTGGAAATAACATAATAACCATCTTGATTTGTTGCTGAACCAAGAGGAGTATTTGCTAAAAATACATTAGCGTATGCAATCGGCTCACCTGTTTCGCTATCACGAATGAAACCATTTATAGATAAATTTTCAGCTATGGCAATGAGCGGCAGGAAGAATAAAAGTATTTTTATTAAAATATTAACTAACATAATATATTAAAATTTAAAAAATATGAACCACTAATCACTTGGAAGATTTTACTCTTATTAAAAAACTAATTTTTAATTCATTTAGTTCAGCAATCAAAGTCTGATAAAAAAATATTATTTTTCATCGTGCCAATGATTGTGTTCTGGGGACCAAACTTTTCCTGGTGGTGGAGTATCTGATGGTTTTTGCAATGACTGAGTTTGCTCTTTAATGACATTGCTAGGTTTTTTAGCATTGTTAATCTTTAATGCATTAGGCTCATCATGCCAATGATTGTGTTCTGGGGACCAAACTTTTCCTGGTGGTGCTGGCTCTGAAGGCAAAGATAAATTATTATTTGACTTTTGCAATAACGAGTTTTCAATATTATTGTCTAATATAACTGGTTCTGGTTCAAGTGATAAGTACCAAAGCAAACTCACAACTCCAACAATACCTAAAAGTATCCATAGTTGCCAAGGTTGAGAGCTTTTTCCCCCGTGGCAAGCTTTAAGCTTCTTACCACTTCCGCAGTGACAAGAATCATTTCGGCCCAGTTTCTTATTCATAACCTTCGACCCAGCTTTCCCTGCATAAATCTTTAGCTATAACCATTTCTTCTTCAGTATTTATTACTGAGGTAGAATCGCCAGATTCTATTTCATAAATAATAGTAACAGGATATTCTATTTCGGGCTTTAATTCTTCATACCCTGGGTTTTCTTCATACCAATTTTTCAGTTCTATCCAGCTATTTCCATGATCATTTAGCATCATAGCTGACCCATCTGGCATAATAAAAGAGATAGGATACACCAATCTAAAACAAGCTTTTTTTGAATCTGCTTTATACCATGTTTCTTGACATAAATCTTTAGCACCTACCATTTCCTCTTGTGTATTGATGACTGAAGTAGAATCACCAGACTCCGTTTCATAAAGAATGGAAAAAGGGTATTCAATTTCAGGCCTTAATTCTTCATATCCTGGATTTTGTTCATACCAACTTTTGAGTTCTAACCAACCATTTTCATCATTTTCAAGTCTTGTCGTTGATCCATCAGGCATAGTAAAAGAGATTGGATATACTAACTCAAAACAGCTTAACTCTCTATTTTTACGATCTCGCCCCCTTTTAATTCCAATATCACATTCAGAATATGCATTTTTTAGTTCTTCATCATTATTAACAATGATTGATTCTTCTTCTAAAAAGATTACTATCGGGTATTCCATTACAGGTTTCTCTCTTGAACCCGAGTTAGAGTCATACCATGTTTTTAAATCTCTCCAACCCTCTTCATCATCACTGTTTACAATTATTATCGTAGCATCTGGCATAGTAAATGATATTGGGAAGACTAATTCAAAACAACTCCAGTCTTCTTTATTATTTTTATCCCATTCCTCCTTATCGTAATAAAATTGACTTTTTACACCCCAATTATTTGGATCTAGTTTTCTACCATTTATACCAAAATAAATTTCATTACGTTGACCTGAACGATAACCTAGGCCTGCTAAATCCACTTCATAACCAAGACCGTTTGCTTTTTTAGAATTCATTTCCATATAGTCGGAATATTCTTGAATAACAATATTACGAGAATTCGCCGGCAGATCATCAATAGAGACTCCAATTTTATTTGCTTCTATGATCATTTGAATTAATTCAGCATCAGAAATTTCAGAAGGCTCTAGGACACTGTCTTGACATCCAATTAAAAATAAAAATGATAAAATTATCAGGTTAAATATTTTACGCATAATGGACCCTTTTTATGAAATATTATTATATACATACAAACTATACTATGAATATAGAGCTGTAAACCAAAGAATTCCACTCGCACGGCTTTGGAGAAAAAAAATCAAATATGTACGGTGTGGCAAATTATTTTTCAAATAGAAATTTTATTGCAATTCGACCTCAGTCGGGAAGTTACTTAAATAGTTCTGGTAGTGGCTACACAACCCT
>Ga0209632_10001704_pt1 | contig 21919 bp, 24 predicted proteins | sample COG_10_FD_184754 | JGI IMG/M metagenome (GOLD analysis project Ga0209632, IMG submission 184754) | Pelagic Microbial community sample from North Sea - COGITO 998_met_10 (SPAdes) (version 2) | ecosystem: Environmental > Aquatic > Marine > Neritic zone/Coastal water | place: Helgoland, sampling... | reverse complement strand
ACACATGTCAGTCACAGGAGGTGCTTCACAACAATCCGCAACAGTGTTGCCGGTGACCCCAGCCCCTTTGTTTACCGTATTCGTTTCTTCGCTGGAACAATCCACATCATCGGCGCTGACAGTATTTCCGGAACACATGTCAGTCACAGTATTCACCCCTTCCTCTTCTTCGTCAACCACGCCATCAACCGCGCCCTCGGTTAGAGAGTTGAAATAAGTTTCTTCGATGTCCTCATATGCTTGACATGCGGCTAGGTACTCTTTTTTGAACTTTGTTGCAGACGTTTTAGCCACGTCGTATATATTTTTCGAATGTTCATATACTCTAGTGTAGTCGGTAAGATCAAAATGGAACGTTTCTTCTGTTTCGCCCCATGCTCTTAGATTTTTCTTCTGTTTGCTACGCAACAGATTTTGCCAATCACCAAGACCCACACGTTCGTCGATATACGCTTGCGATGTCGCATGTTTTGCATGGACCGAGACTGCGGTCTTGTAACCTTTTAGGGATGCCATATACGCAGGGTAAGCATCTCTGGCCTGTTGCAAAGCGGTTAGGTAGTTTTCTTTGCTCGCATCGCATTGACTTTTATAGTTATCCATGTCAAACGCTTCGGCGGCGGCTTGGGCGAAAACAGCATGTGTGGTGAGAAGCGAAAGTCCAGTTAATTTGATAATTGTTTTCATTTTCTATAATTATTGTGTATATTTATACACTGTTTTTTTAATCTTGAGTTCGACTGACTAAAACTCACCAAAATTTTGGTAAATAAAGACCAAAATTTTGGTCCTTTATTGTCGTGACCAAAAATTTGGTGATTGATGACCAAAAATTTGGTGATTGATTTGTGGTGACCAAAATTTTGGCCATTGATCTTCAGAGTCCTGAACATTGATTTGTCATGACCAAAAATTTGGTGATTGATGACCAAAAATTTGGTGATTGATTTGTGGTGACCAAAATTTTGGCCATTGATCTTCAGAGTCCTGAACATTGATTATTTAATATGAACAACTCTACCTTCGGAACTGGATCTGACTCTGAGGCCTCCGCCGCGTCTGTAAACATTCCCTTTTTGGATATGGACCTCGACGATGGCGTGTATATGGGCATAGGATTCGTTTTAGGTATACTGATCACGCTGGCGTTTGTTTGCGCCTGTAAAAAAATAAAAAAGAAGCCTAAAAACGATTTTCTATAATAAGTTAGTTATATTCTATTTTTTTTTGTCTGTGTATTGTAAAGAATAAAAAACAATGGCTTCCTTTCTCGATAAGCACCGATGCCCCATAACCCATGAAATCATGACAGATCCTGTTTTGGCACCCGATACGCACAATTACGAGCGCGAAGCCATTGTGCGCTATCTTCATGCAACTCCTATTTCTCCGCTGACACGTCAGCCTATGCGTGTCGAACAATTAATTCCTAATCGTGAGTTGCGCCAAGAGATCGAGCAACTATTGACTACAGCTGATACTATTGAGCCTGAGACCATGATGCATGACGATTCTGCGGCTTTTACTGGTGAAATTCGTAAGCAAGGTCCAGTTATGCAGGTTTCTGTTACGGTTTCCGATGGAGAAGCCGGTCCATTGTCTATCGTCTTTGTTAAAGACACGTCTGGAAGCATGAACCGCGAAGTCACAACGGCAGATGGTGAGTCGGATGGTTACAATATGTTGGATATTGCTTGTCATGGTACAAATGTCTGTATCAATTCATTGAGACCATGTGATTGTGCAGCAATTGTTTCTTTCAATTCGCGCGCGAATAAAGTTTCAAGTCTCAAGAAGATGACTCCGGGTAATAAAGGGGCCATGAAAGTGGCCTTAGCGGGTCTCAGTCCATCCGGTTCTACAAATCTCTGGGATGGTATCAAGACAGCCCTGGAAATGCTGCCTGAAGACGGCATTGTTTGTATTTTGACCGACGGTGAACCCACCGTTAGTCCTCCAAAGGGCGAATTGCGTATGTTTAATGAATGGAGAGATGCTCATCCTGAATGGCGTGGTCAAGTTCATACGTTTGGGTTTGGATACAGTCTGAACTCGGCACTCTTGGTGGACATTGCTAGGGCCGGCAATGGTCGCTATTCGTTTATTCCTGATTCGTCATTGGTTGGCACTGTTTTTGTACATGCTATGGCGAATATCCGCACGACCTATTCCGCCGAATGTATTCTTTCTGTGGAAACGGATGGCGAGATCAGTGGTATCGGCCCACATACAAAGACTTCATGGGGATATCAGATCCCCATTGGCCCGTTAATGTTTGGTCAACGCCGCAGTTATTTCTTGCAATCCTATAGTGACATGTCACCCACTGTTGAGGGTATTGAACTATTAGCGGTCAGCTCTCCGCCTAGTCATGGCGATCGTCAAAGAACTGCACTAGCCATTTATGATTCTTTGAGAGTTCGTCCAAATTTGGAGCAATTTGCCAGTACAGTCCGCTGTCCCAAGCTATTGGCCGATATCGCCGGTCAATGGACTGAGGCTATGAAAATCGACCATTTCAACCGCTGGGGTCGTCATTATTTGCCGTCATTGGCTGGCGCCCATTTGACACAGACTTGCAACAACTTTTTGGACAAAGGTATTCAAACCTATGGGGGAGCGCGTTTTCATCAGCTGCGAGATGCCTTTGACAAGATCTTTAATGAAATGCCAGCTCCAAGAGCCACGCTTCGCCAGCAAGTGGAGCAACGAGCTTACTCTAGAGGTGTAGCCATGAGATCCGCTCCAACGACGATGGCCAGTTATAATCGCTGTGATGGGCCATGCTTTCCTGGTTTCTGTAAAGTGAAAGATCTGGCTCACAAAGAACATACTCTTGCAAGTTTGAAAAGGGGTGATAAAATTCTAGCACCTGGTGGTTATGCCACTGTCCAATATGTTTTGAAAACGATGTGCCCTAGAGGGCTTGCCAAGGTGGTACACATTCAAAATTTATACGCGACTCCTTTTCACCCGATCAAGCCTCATCATCAGTGGATCTTTCCGTCTACTATTGGAGATGCTGAAGATATACCGTGTGAAGCCATTTACTCATTACTATTGGACAAACCTTCCTGTTATATTGAGGGGATCGAGTGCATTGGTCTTGCCCATGGTGTTGAAGATGATCCAGTCGCGAGCCATGTCTTTTTTGGAACACAACGCGTCAAACAAATGCTGGAAATATTGGATGAGAATGATTCGGGACTGGTTGTGCTACCAGGGCCAGAAGCTGTTCAAAGAGGTCCTAATGGATTAGTATGTGGGTTTGTAGTTTAAATTACTATAAATATCTATGCTCAATAATAGATGAATCAATTACCGAATGAAATGATTATAAATATTTTATCTTTTTTATCTGTTTATGATCTTCATGTTATTTCTAAAGATCTTTTGCATGTATATCAATCCAATGTAGTTTGGAAACCAATTGTTACACGCAAATTTGGCGAAATAAAGTCAACGAATTATTTTAAGGAGTATGCTTGGCAATTAAAGCTACAAAAGCATCAATTTTGTTATCAACGTCAGTGGACATTAGGTTGTGTGGGTAGAATCATGCCGCCTGCTAAAGAGGATTGGACACCCGCAAATTTTTGATACCAATCGGGCTTATTGCCCGCGCGCCACTTCATCTCCCATTCTTTGCAAAGATAATACTTACGATAGGTTTCTACGGCATTCAAGCGTCCATTTGTGTATACAGCACAGCTTTCAAAGTATTGGTCGTTAATCGCACAGTCAAAGTAAGAAATGCCTTTTGGAAGACCTTCGTAAGCGCGCTTGTTTTCGGGCGGCGTATACGTTTCTTCGCCGACATGCTCCGGCGCTCCAAGCGCTTGCAATCGTTCCAAATGTGCACAACATGCGTGAATCTTACCGTAGCGTTTGTAGTATTCGCCTACGAGTGTAAAAGCGAGGTTTAAAGTCCAGTTGTAATGTTTAGGATCGGCTCTAACCCAGACAGACACAGGATGATTTTTGTGGGTGGGTCTGTATGGGTCATTAGGCAATGGGTCGAGTTCTGGGAGTGGAAACACGTCTCTGCCGAACCACCATGCCGAATAGAGCATTTGTGTGAGCTCTAGAATCATTTTGATGCAATGTTTGTCGCAGTGGTTGGCGGCACATTCTTTGAGGGTTGTGGCCAGCAAGAATAGATTCATGTTGTTGAAGGATGACTAAAATTTTGGCCAATGAATTACTAAAATTTTGGCCAATGAATTACTAAAATTTTGGTCTTTGCTGTGACTAAAATTTTGGTCATCCAAACTCTCTTTTTTCAGGAATATTTTAGGAGTGTGGACAATCGATCTACATATCCACGGTCACTTATCATGTCCTACTCCGAAGGAACGGATGGCGCTACAAAGACATCTCCCGTCGTAGCGACACCATCAAAGGCCACTATCGGGCAGTGTTCGTCAGCTGGGGCTCAGGAAGCGTCTACGGGGGTTGTTCATGCTGGCAACTGCACTCGAACCTCGGCGCCATTGATGACAGTTTATTCAAAACACATATGTCCACAGTGGATGCGAATTTGGTACGAAAACAACGATAAAAATACGGCCTCTGCCCTATCTAGTGCTATTTCTGTCTGCAGACGGCAACTAGACGCAGGTTTGGTCGTGGATATCACTTTATATTCCGCAGCTATTGATTATTTGGAGATTGGTGGAATGGTATTTGAGTCCTATGGTACCATTTCGAACTTGGCGTACAAAGAGATTGAAAGTGCACCTCGGTGGCATATCACAAAAGAAACTAGGATGGCATCGTTTCTAGCGGTTAAGAGAGGTCTGGACCGGCCAGCGTCAGTTTACATTTTCAGTTCAAATATTTACTAAAATTTTGGTCGTTGGTTTACTAAAATTTTGGTCGTTGGTTTACGAAAAAATTGGTCTCACTAAAATTTTGGTCATTCTATTTCACTAAAATTTTGGTCCTATAAAGGTGTGTATTTTCTTTGACAATTATGAACCGCTCGTCTGCTTCGGGCATTGCCGGTTTATTTGAAAATTACCCCAATTTTCCTCGCAAAAAAACCAAACCTGGAGAATTTTTATTGAATACGGTTTTTCCAAGAGGTCATGTACGCGAACACGACGCCATTCATTATTTAAACCGTTGTGATGGCATTACTGAAATGCGTGGGCAGAATGGGTTTGCCAGAGATTATGAATATTTAGAGGGCGACTTAGAACGACTTTATGGTCAGGGGAAATGGCTTCTCAAAGAGAATCGCAAGAAATTCAATAAATTATTTGTACAAGAACTATCTAAAAAGATTGGCAACGACGCGGCGGCTCATATCGCATTTGTCGAACAATCGAATCTTCTATTGGAAGAGGAAGAAGTTGGTGAAACGTTCGTTGAGGATTTTTCCGAATTACTTGCAAGTGTGGAAGATGTATCGTCCGAAAAACTTTTCAAAGAAAATATTGTTGCACCCGCTCTAGAATTAGCCCGTTCTCATTTCTTTGCCGATCTTGGCAATTCTGAAACAGGCTATTATGTCAACGGTATTCCATACACATTGCCGAGATACACTACGAATTACGGAGGTTTAGATCTAGTATGTCAACCCGATGGATATTGTTTGGCGAATGGCATCAAGACAGTCGTCGAGATCAAAAGCCCCATGGCAGGCCATTATACCTCGGAAGCGACCCTCGCTAATCCAAATGTTCGAGGTCAAAAGACAGCAAAATCATCTGCAGACCGCCGAAAATTATGGACCAAATATTTGGTCCAGATCGCGATTGAAATGGACGTGACTGGAGCGGAACAAGCTATTTTTTTGTCATGGTTTGACCATACCGGCAAATTGATCCTGTTGGACCGTGAGATCATGGATCCTCTAATAGCCGCCGTCAAAGAATTCGCGGGTGAACTTTCCGCCGATGTTCAAGGATCCGAAGCCACCGATATTATCGCAGCTTTGAGAGTCATAGCGCCCGCAAATGCCCCGCGTCCCGCGCAAAAATCTTCCAAAGGAATGACTATCGCGGCTTTGAAAGCCGAACTTTCGGCCGCCGGCTGGACAGACTTTACGTTTGGTAAAGATAAAGAGGCCAGAACTAAAAAACCATATCTGGCAAAACTGGCAGAGTTACAACTATCGCCAACTGGCGGAGAGACCAAAGTCGGGGTCAATTCGTATGAAAAGGTCAAGTCGGCTTTGGCTACAATTTTAGATACATTAACGGTGGACGGAGACGCGTGGAAACCATTGGAAGATACATTTAGTATATCGGGACTTGATGTTTTGGCATCTGCACTGGGCGAACTTAGGGTAGAATCCGCATTATTTAAAACCTATGTCTCTCAGTAATTTAATTTAATACTGTATAAATAAGCAAATAATATTCAATATTATCAATGTCGTTTATTAAGAAAAAAGATCAATTACAAGGGAAATCCGCGCCCCCTTCTTCGCGTCCTATGGCATTGCAAGCTCCGCCACAGCATCCCATGCTTCAATGGAAAGGCGTTCGCGCTACAAAGAAGGCTGACCATCTCGATCACTATGTCGAAGTGCGTCCATTCGCCTCAAAGTTTTTACCGGCAGAAGACGAACTTACTGGTTTAGGCATGCCGGCATTAAGAGATATTGTTAAAAAAGAAGGCCTAGGTGTCAAATCAGCCAGAAAGGCTGACCTTGCAAGGAAAATACGCGCAGCTCGTAAAGGAAAGAAATCGTCATCTTCTGTAAAAGCCTCAACATCTGCAGTCGCAACCGATGTCACAAGTAAGGAAATCGACAAAATGTCGCGAAAAGATCTTGTAAATGCGGCGAAAGGCGGCAAATTGAAAGAATACGGAGTCACGGGAGGTTCAACTTCAGCGAACATCAGAAAAGCACTTCGGGAGAAAGCCGCGGCAGGCGGTTCTGTCCAAGTCTCTGGAAACGCTTCCGTTTTAGGAAAAGCGTCCGGTTGGGCATGGGGTTCGGCTGAAAATAAGGAATCTGTCAAATCAAAGTTTTCGTCGATGGGAGCCGCTAGTTCTTCATTTTGGTGGTGCTACGAAAATCCACGAGCGTGCGCGGCCGGAGTTGTTGTGGGAGGAGCCGTCGGCGCAGTTGCAATTTCCACCGCGTGGGCATGGGCAACTGCCTTCGTCGCCACCGCAGCGTGGTATAGTGCCATAGGACTCGGCGCTCTTGTTCTTGCCTCTGGTACTTATATTGCCGTTCGTTCAGCAATGTTGAAAACATATGATGCGGGCGAAGAGTTTGCATCATTAAGCACTAGTGAACTCGAAGCCAAGATCGTCGAATTGAAAGCAAATCAATGTTACCGATTTGACGTACGTTCCAGTTGCTACACGGCCGCCGAACTCCTAAAGGCTGCCGAAGATGCACTTTCTTTCCAGAACAAAATATGCGACGGTTCTGACTGTGATGAAGTACGTGCATTATTTGTTGGCGGAGAGAATGAAGGTCTGTCTGAAGAGGAACAAGACGAACTCATCCAGAAACGCAAAGATCTATTCTTTGGTCATATCTGGAGTGCGCACAAATCAGCCGACGATGAAAAAATCAAAGAATTGGAGGCGAATAATCAAAAAGAACTCAAGAAATTGTGTGATGATTTTACCAGCCAGAATAAAAATATCTTTCAATACAAGGAGAATAAAAAATTGGTGAAAGCATCTTTAACCGGTTCAAGAGGCATTCTCGCTGGCGAATATGAAACCAAGGACATCCTAAAAGTATTGGCCGACAAACAGAAAGAAATTATCGGCCTGCATGCAACTGCAGTTGACGAATGGGTTGAACTTTACAACGCATTCGAAGGACACATGAAACTGATTAAACAGGGAGACCTTTTCAGCAGCCTTCCCAAAGAATTTGTTAAAAAATTGGAAAAAGCTGGTAAATATAAGCCGCCGGCAAGTCTATTGTCAGACGGCGATAAAGACGAACAGATGACATCAAAACTCAAACTTGAAAGAAAGGTTATTAACAAAAATGTCAAAAGATTGCGGGAACTTGTAAACGCTGTCGATGCTAGTGAAGAAGGCTCAGTAGTGGCGAGAATACAAGAGGAAAGGGAAACCAAAGAGTGCTTTATCAATTCTGTCGGAGATATTAGGGACATTTTCAGAGAACACCAAAAGGAATTACAGAAAGAAGGTGCATTGAATGCGGACATCTCTAAGGCAGAAATAGCCTTAGAGAAACCGTCAAAAGAGTTAATGAAACGAATCTGTGATGGATATTACCCCGAAGACGCTCTAAAACTCGCAAAATGGGTGGTCTCTGACAAAGCTCCTGATTCCGATTCCGATTCTGATTCCGATTCTGATTCCGATTCTGATTCCGATTCTGATTCCGATTCTGATGCTGATGATGCTGGCAACCCTGATGATTCAGCCTCGGCTAATGACAAAGAAGGCTCTGGCGAAGACTCGGATGGCGAATCGAGATCTATCGATGATATATTCAGTGACTAATTTAACTATATAAACATTAAATATAATTCATAATTATGATCATTAATACAGAACAACTACCCGACTGGGCTATATATGTAATGATTGGAGGCGGAGTACTTTTATTTCTTTTGGTGATTTGGGCCATTGAATACATTTTGTCCTGTTTGACGTGCGAACCTTGTCGCAAATGTTATCACCGTCTTCGACAAATACTATACATCTTATTCTGTTGTTGTTTATGTCCAAAGAATGAAGAGGTGGAATACGCTAGAGTAGATGAATTAATATAATAAAAAACGATGAATAGTATATAAACACGAACCCTGATATAAATGGAAGCCTTGTTATCTTTTTTATTTTATTGTTTGCTGGCCACCGTGGCTCTTTACATTGTCTGGCAATGCGTGTTCAAACGTTTACGTCGTTATCAAGAGGCACAGATCGGTAAATTTACTGAATTGGAACAGGAAGAAGTTGATTTAGAGAACGGTGAAGGTGGTCTCCTAGAAATGTCTGACGAAGAAATAGATTTAGATTCTAAAGAGATTGAAGACAAAATATAATTTTTTTTGTGTCTTTGTCTTTGCCATAAATATGTTTGCTGGCCTCGATTCTAGTCCTCAATGTTTGAGCACATGTCCGAGAATGTTGAGGGACGCATCGTCCAAAATGGCTTCCGCTTCTGCCTGTGGAAGCCAACGCCCATCGCGGATCTCGCACAATCCCTTGATGTCCTCCATTCCGTTCACATCAATGCCCGGCAGGTATTGGTAGTACCCAATTGGGCAAAACCAGTTGGTCATTTTGAGGCGTCTTGCACTCTCGGCCCCCCAAAAGGCTTCCATTTGACCTCTCTCGATCAGAAGCTCGTACGTTTCGTTGAGCTTTTTGCGCCCAGAATCTGGGGAAATGTACTCTACGGCCCCTGTTGGACGCAGATGTTCCTCCAAAAAGTCCATTGGGACGCCAGACTCTTCGAATCCTTCTTCAAGAGCGGTCCTGCCGGCATCTGAACCTTTTTTGATGCCTCCACGAACGATTTCATCGACAAGGAATGGGCGACCGTCTTTGTCTCCTTCAAAGACCAACTTGGTGTAATCGGCACAGAGAGACAAGAAGAATTCCGTGCGATTATCGGGCAATTCGCCGACGATCTGGCAAGCCATGGCCTTCAGAGCCTTTTTGTCGGCTTTCGGGAGTCCTTTCCTGTCGAGCTTTGGCTTGCCAGCCTCGTCGAGTTCAATGCAAGTGTCCAGCCGGGCAAAAACCGCATCTGCCTCTGCTTGTTCAGGCCAAACACATTTTGGAACCCATTTCTTTGATAGACAAGCGGTGACCATCGCGTCGCCTTGTTCTCTGTCCGAGAAGACGAACGGTTCTCCGTTCTTCATGGCGCATCCGGGGACGTGCAACGGTTCTTTATTGTCTTCTGGGTCCAACGGGACCAAAAGAATGTTGTGGGGAGGCTTCTGCCAGAATTCCTCGGCGTGTTTTTGCTTGATAGTTTTGTTGGATCCTGGCAGGGGGGCATCTCTTGTGCGATCACCGGTCCCGACCCAGATGTAGGGAATTCCAGGCGCCGCCGCACCTCGGGACAATGCCAGAACGTCTTTGGAGCGAATTGCGATGCCAATGCCACTCGGATTTTGGCCGGCGGTGGTCTTGGCGCGCTTGGGCGGAGAGGGCTGGTCAAACTTGCTGGCGGACATGGCGGACATGTTACTTTGTTTATGATTGATAGTTCTTATATACGAACTAAATATTGGTCGATACGGACTAAATTTTTGGTGAATAATTTTCCCTGAGAATTTTCTGCAATTCCTGGCCAAAATTTTGGCCATCGTGACTAAAATTTTGGCCGTTATATAACTGTTAAATAACAAACTCGTCATCTGGGTGATTCGAGTAAGGCGTTTCGGAACGTATATTATATACCGGCGCGTCGGCCGGAGAATTAGGCGGGACCGCTGGTGGTTCTACAAAAATATCATTCGTTTCATAACCGCCTTGGTCAATATTAAGAAAAGGTTTAGACCAAGACTCTGTTTCTGTAGAACAACAACAACCCATTTTATCAAATATATATTTATGTTTATACTCTTTAATTTTTTGATGGTCGCGATGTTGATTTATACCTGCTGAAAGTATCATGGTCTACAAACCACTCTTTTAACGTTCGAGAAGACCACCCAGACTTTATATTCATTAACGGTTCTGTTTCTTGCAGAAGGAGAGTTTCGATGGCTCGAATACAAATCGAAAGTTTTGCACCTCGACGATTTTGACGGATAGTATCCATAGGTGTCTTCCACTGAACAAAAGACGAACAACTGTAATGTTCGCGATTCGTTATAAACGATTTCAAAGAACTCCATTCAGGCTTCAATTCGGCTATTTTTGTTACGGCATCGTTCAGAATGCCGTAATAATCGCCAGTGATCCACCCATGCAATTCATGAGGACTAATAATATTGCGGAGTTCAGCCGTCAATAGCAGATCAATATCATGCAAACAATACCAAAAAATACCCCAAGAAATTCTTTCGAAATCTTCCGTGTTTTCCATAGATATCGCGTCGCGCGCGGCATGGACGAGTGTAAAAAGGTTTTCCGAATGCATAGTCAGACCTATTAGGACCTGAGACGCATACATGCCCCCTATATCAAACAAAAGGTCATGTACATGGTCTTCGAATTGGTCAGAGATAGACATGACAATAAAGTATATGTCAATAAAGTGTATGACAAATCAACCAACGACCAAAATTTTAGTCACGACAAATCAAAGACCAAAATTTTAGTAAATCATTCGTCGGCAACATTGGTCAATGACCAAAATTTTAGTCACGACAAATCAAAGACCAAAATTTTAGTAAATCAATGTTCAGGATCGATACTCTGCAATGTTGCCGGCGAACGATTACTAAAATTTTAGTAAATCAACGACTAAAATTTTGGTAAATCAACGACCAAAATTTTGGTAATCAATATTCAGGATCGATACTCTGAAAAATTCAATGACCAATGTTGCCGGCGAACGATTACCAAAATTTTGGTAAATCAACGACCAAAATTTTGGTCTTTCATTTACCAAAATTTTAGTCATTCGACCGTATATAAGATTTAGATCTTCAAGCAAATATGTTTCAAGTCCATGTGACAAAGAGTCCAGTTTTTATGGCGGCAGAACCGCCCAAGAAAAGACAACGGGAAGCAAGTGAAGAAGGCGCAGGAGCAAAACAACACAAAAAAAGGAGCCCAATGCTTGAACACTTGCACAGTATACGTCTTGTGTTAAATATAACTGCTAGAAAGGTGGGCGGAGTATGGTCAACAGAACAGAAAAATAATTTGAATTTGATTCGAACCGTTTTAGAGAATGCCATTCGCGTCGAAAGGCTCAATGTGGATTTCGGAGATGATTCTAGCGATGATTCTAGCGATGATGAGTCTACTGAAGATGCTATTGTTTATATGAAAGGGCTCGTGCAGCAATTGATATCTGAAGATCCATCTTTAGAAGTTTCTTTGCGAGCTTTGCAGACCGAACTTGCAAAGAAAATGCCCAGTGAATACGGCGAGGATGTCCGCGAAGGAAAAAGTGCGGTATCTCAAGAGTCGGCTGAAGAGTCATCCTCTTCGGATGAGGAGGACGATGAACCTTCTGAGATGGATGCGATCTCTGGCGAACCTTCCGAGATGGATGCGGTTTCTGACGATTCTGATGTTGGCCTTACGGATTCATCCGACGATGAAGAGCCCGAATCTCCTGCCGCTCCTGCAACTGAATCTCCTGCCGCTCCTGCAACTGATTCTCCTGTGACGGAAGACTTAAGACGCCGCAAAAAACGCAAGCCTTTGCCTCCAATTGGGTCAACAGTTCGCGTGACTTTACAACACCACAAGGGCAAACACAATAAACTGACAAGGTTATTGTCTGATGGCCCTCAAGAACTTGTATTGATGGGCGCGGGTATTGATACGCTTACTTTTTCTATGCCCGGGGGTGGTGCCAAAAAGAAAGGGACGACATTGCTTCGATCAAATGTAACGATTGAGGAAATTACCGGCATTGATGCTCCTGACACATTACTACCTGAAATGTTATTGGAGATGCGTTGGGAGGGAGATCCTCAATGGTATCTTGTTCGATATGCACCCGCTCTGGACGGAACTCAGTCTGTTATCCTAATTTCGGACGGTTCTCTGCTTGATTTCGACTCAGACTCTGACGAATGGCGCTATCCCAATTATTCTGTATTTGTGGAGACCGACATAGTGCGTATTACATCACCCCAGGGTCCTCGAATGGCGACCGTAATGCAGGTGGAGGACGAGCATGTCTATATTTGCGAGTGGAATAAAAAGCGTCCAGGCGATGATAAGAATTTTGTTCTGGATGTATTTTATACGGTGGCTGTAAAAGTCGAAGAAGACCGACAAGTTTCAGAAGCTTCTGAAGAGGATGCGTCCTCCGAGGAAGAGGAGGACAATATATTTGATATAGGCGATCTGATTGACAAATACAATGGAAAAGACTATCGTGTAAAGGAGGTTCATTCTACCGACGATGGATACGAATACACGTTGAAAAACAAGGAGGGTATTTTGCGCGTATCCGAGCAACAAATTCAGGATCGTTGGGACCCTAAATTTTCTCCCGGGGACGATGTTACATTTGGAGAGAATGCGGCTGTTGTTGTAGAGTTGGATTACGCGAATCGGCGTTATGAAATTGTGCTTGACGATGCGGCTGACGACGCACCCCCGTTGGTGGTCTCACAGGAAGAGCTTGTCGCCCTGCAAGAATTGACCTATGATGAAGGTGTGATTGTTTTCTTCAATTTTGGTTATTATCAAGTGGTTTCCAACCGATTGGCGTATACTCTCAGGCCTGAGGGTGGCGGCGAGGAGATCCACAACGTAACCGACGACGATTTGATGACATGGGTTTTGGTCTTGAATCCAAAATCCAAGACGAACGATATTATGCACGTTGTGCGCCATAAGAACAAGAAAGTAAAGGGCGTATATTTGCCCTTTTACGAGGTTGTGGACAAAAATGGCAAAAAGAAAGATATCCGCGCGGGGTCTAAAAACATAAAGGAGCAGGCAGATGCAGAAGCATTTTTTCAAGATGCCATGGTGGATGATGATGATTTGGACGCTGTAATCGTCTTTGAACCGGGCGAAAGGGTTACGGTGATTGGTGCCGGTTCCTCTACTGAAGAGGCGACCGTTATCCGTCGTATTCCTGGCGCCGAACTCGACGATGAGAAATATGAGATCGATGTCGATGGCGAACTTCGAACAGTACCGGTGGGATTATTGGCAAAGATTGGTGCGCAAAAGGTCGAAACGATTACCGAAGAGATCGGCGACACTACTACGGACGAGGAAGGAAACATTTGGACCATTGTTACATTCAAAGACGGACAAGCTGTCTGGAAAATGGAAGATTCCGACGAAGATTCCGACTCCGATTCCGACGATTCTTTGCTTGATTCTGACGAAGAGGACGATTCAGACTTTAAAGTGGGCACCTTTGTCACAGTGGGGGACCACGCAGAAGTGTATGAAGTGACAAAGGCAATAAACAATGTCTATACGGTCGTGTGCGCTTGGGACGAAAATTTGGAAGTGGAGGACATTTCTGTCAACGACTTGAAAAAATACGAGAATGAGTTTTCGGAAGGAGATGATGTGCTTCATGAAGGCAAAGAGGATGAAATTGTAGAAGCGCATGCGGACGGCACCTATGTTCTGACATCTGGCGAAGAGGTTACTGAGGACGAACTTGAAAAATATATCGGGGCTTTTAAAAAGGGCACGATTGTTCGGCGGGTTGGTTCGGGAGTGGTCTACAAAGTTAAATCTCACAAGAATGGTGAGTATACGCTTATCAGCTTGGCCGATAAGTCTGAACACAAGGCGCCGGCAGAAGAAGTGGATCTCCACGAAGAACCTTTGTTCAAAAAGGAAGAGTACGCACAATTGGCAGATGAAGAATATCCAAGAAAGGTCAAAAAATTCAAAAAAAAGAATTGGTCTTATAGATTGGAGGGATTAGAGAGAGAATTCCGCGAGATGGAGTTGCGCGAACCAGCGTCACCAGAATTTGACAAAGGCGACAAGGTAGTTATCAAAGAGACTGGAGAAGAAAGTAAAGTGAAAAGGGTCATTCCCGAGCGCGGCTCTTATTTGCTGAAGAATGGCAAAGAAGTGAAGGAAGAAGATCTGGAAGCGGCAGAAGACGACGAATAAACATAAAAATTGCGAATATATAAACAAATTGTTTTATTTTGAATGTACATAGCTACTGTAGTTGGAGATCAATATTCTGGGAAAACTGCCTTGTGTTCTCAATGGTCGGGTTTGCCACCGACAAATACATATGTGACGACGATTGAAGTGGACCAGTATTATTTGCCCCAACTGACTATCAATGACACACCCTCAATCGAACGATTTTATAAAAACATTGATAGTCTATATGCATCTTCCGATCTTATGATCATTGTCTCGAAAGAGGATAAAAACTATGACCCTTGGTATGCGCGAATATCACATATAGCCACGCACGCTACATGGGTCTTAATCTTAAATGGAAAACCACAGCCTAAAAGGCGATTATGGGCTTTGGAAAACGACATCAGGGTCTTTGAATTGAATGCGGCGACTGGAGCAAATGTCTCTGAAACATTGGAGACCATTCGCAACTTTTTGGAGCGGAAACGGGCGCCCGAAGCTGTTCGGCTGACTTCTATGGATTATTTGTGGGAATATGTACCGACAAATTATTTAGGAGGATGTGTATAAGGAATAAAGTTATTTTTTTTTATTGCACAATTTCTTCTATTGTGTTATCTTCTGCCGCTTCAACCGGGTCAAAATAGGCGCCATTGTTTGTGGCGATCCTTTCTTGCAAAAGGAAGGGCACTTTCTCAAATTCCTCTTGTAATAATGGGAAAGTTTCGGGTACAAACTGACAGAAAGTTTGTAGGGTATGGATAGAGTGGCCATATTTTCCTTCGTCCCACTGAACATTAGATCTGAACATGTGTCGAAGGCCATCCGCGAGTTGCAATTGTTGTACGGCTTCCGGCGTCTGCCAATTCGCAAAAGATTTTGCGGCGGTGGCCATGGCTCTGGTCGCCAATGTTTTGAGGACAGTGGACGAACTTGCATTTTGTAGACCAACTCCAATAAAACAAAGATGTTGCAGGTTTTGTGTGATATATTGCTGGGCAATATGCCAATCAGCCCTAACAATTTTGTGTGACATATTGGGCATTTTCCAAATCCATTGTTCGGCACATCGCTGGGATTCGATGTATAAGGTTTCCGCCTTTTTAAATAGACGATTTGCTGCTTTGAATTCATGTTTTGTAGCTTCTTGGTATCCATTTTGAACGAATATCTGTGCGAGAGCAACCCTTGGAACAATAGCTTCGAATAACCAGCATGCCGTTTGTATTTTCTCATGATCGATCGACCAAGAAAAGCATGGTTGTTGTACTAGTGTTGTATGTGGTTTGATCTGTTGTATGAGCGCGCTTATATTTTGACAATAGGGTTCTAGATGTTTGATTAAGAGTGCATTGTCTTCGCGCTGGTCTAACAACTGTTGAACTGTCATTCTTTGACGTGTCAGTGAAACAGTTTGGCCAAAATTATGGTCTAAACATTTCTCGAATTCGACGGGTCTCCGAATATGAATATTCATTTCTTGTTCAGCGAACGACCTTAAATATAGTTTTTCCATATAAATGGGGAACATGTGGAATTTAAATATCAAACAGATGTTTGTTCAAAATATGAATAAACGGCGTCGTTTATCTGCTACAACGATTTTCGACCCGGTACATCGTGAATATGAACTAGGACCCGAGATCGTGGACATTATCAATAAAACAAAATTCCAGCGCCTTCGCCGATTGAAACAATTGGCCACTGCTCACTGGGTCTGGCTTGGGGCTACTCACACCCGGTTTGAACACTCCATCTCTGTGGCTTATTTGGCAGGACATATGGCCCGAAACCTGCAACAAAAACAACCTGAACTTAACATTACCGAACGCCAAATTGTATTGGTACAATTGGCAGGACTTTTACATGACGTTGGACACGGGCCCTTTTCACATCTCTTTGACGATATTTTTTTAGCCGGTAATGAATCACCCATGGCACATCACGAGCATAGATCGGTCGCCATTGTCGCAAAACTCCTGAAAGAATCAGAATTTGAATATTCACCGGAAGAAATCGTCTTTGTTCAGTCGTTAATAGCACCGGGATCTGGACAAGAAGGATTCTTTTGGGAAATTGTCGCCAATCAAGTCAATCATCTTGACGTCGATAAAATGGAATACATCAAACGTGATGCGAGGGCATGTGGACTCTCACAAGGCGGGTTTGATACAGACAGTATGCGCATCATTAACTCTGCACGAGTCATTGACGACCACATCTGTTATCACCACAAAGTCTATGAAGATATATACAATCTTTTTCAGACAAGATATCGTCTACACACGACCGTCTATCGACATCCAGCAGTAGTGGCCATTCATCACATGGTTTCGGACGCGCTCAGCTGTTCTAAATTGCCTCTAGAAGAGTCCATACAAGATATTGAAACGTTTTGTCAATATGACGATACAATTCTGGACAGACTTCGAAACAATGCAGAACATAAAGAAAGTCAAAAAATTATAAACAGAATTGATGAGAGAAGGCTCTACAAGGTTGTCCACACTGAAAAAAGAACAAAGCCATGGTCCGCGGTCCCCACGGCGGAAGCATTGGTAGAGATAGAGCCAGGACTACCTTTAAAAACATTGATAGTAGACTGTTCTTGTGTTGGATTCATTGGAAAAGCCGACGGTCATCCCATGGACAATTTGAGGTTTTATGATTCGCAAAAACCCAATAAATCTTTTACTGTCAAACGACGATCTGTTTCGACATTATTGACGGCACGCTATTGTGAATATTGGACCAGAATCATAGTAAGAGAGGCAGAATTCGTCCCATTGGCAGAAAAGGCATGGGCGGCTTGGAAGTCGAGTATTTAGGCCATCACTACAAATATAAATGGAACGTAAAAAATATAAATGTATTCTTATTGGGGATTTTAATGTAGGTAAAACATCTGTCTTGCGCGCATATATGGATCTTCCAGTCCGCGGCGTTGTGTCTACGTTAGGGATCGACTTTTTCACAAAAACAGTGGCTGTCTCAGGTAACGAACTTTATTTAACGATATGGGATACGGCAGGGGCAGAAAGATTTCATTCTCTAACACATTCATATATGAACGGTTCCGACATAGTAATCATCGTATACGACTTGTCCAAAAAAGATGCAAATTTGCCATATTGGTTGCGGCGCGCAGAAGAGGCGAATCCGTCGGTGATAGGAGTCTTGGGATGTAAAAACGACCTTACGGTGGCATTCTCCGAGAATATGTACGATATTTTACACCCGTGGACGCGCCAGTCGTATAATATTGTGACGGGCGTCTGTAGTTCCCGACAAAAAAAATCCGTGCAAACTTTTTTTAAACGGTGTTTACTAGCTTTGCCAGACGCCAAAACAAAAACGGATCTCACAGATTTAAGGTTGCCGCCACAATTTGACAAAAACAAGAAAAATAGAACATGTTGCACATAATCCAAGTTTTTTTAAATAATAGGGTATAAAGGGCAGAAAACTTTTATCAAAAATGTCAGCAGCAACCATCCAAACCAAGAAAATCGCAACCAAAGCACCCAAAATGACCCGCAAAGAAAAACGTCAACGCAAAGAAGTTACGTCTCTCCAAGAACGTACCACGCCGATTTTGCCAGCCACCACCTTTAAGCGTATTGTCACGCAGGAGGCCGCCAAGGTATCGGGAGAGCGTTTGCGATTCAATCAAGACGCCGTTCTCGCATTGCAGGCAGCTGCCGAGCAGGAACTTACCAAGATCTTTCAAGGAGCCGCATTTTGCGCAGAACTAGGAAAGCGCGATACTGTCACCGTCGGAGATATGCGCAACTATCAGGCTATTCGAAACCTTTAGGTTGAAACCGGAGAATGAAACGATTCTCGTGGCCGACTATTTAAACATAATTTATATTAACTAACCAATGTCTATTTTAAATTGCTCGTGTAGACTAAACATTATAAACTGTACAGGTCTATCCGCTTCCTTTCAATTCCTACCCGTTGAACAACACATGCGCTTACAACCAATCGGGACGGCACAGGTCTCCGCATCAGTAGATACTTCCGCATCCACACCACTAGACTGGATCAAAGAATGGATCCATCTCATCAGCTATGGACCCACATACAACAAACTAGACTGGAAAATACCCGCGAATTCCGAGGCCACCGTTCGATTCGAGGTCACAAAACCCATGACAGTACACGTCAATTGGTCAGATCCATCCGTGTCTTGGGACAAACACGAAACAGGAAGATGGTCCATTGATATAGCCAAGGCCATTGATGTCACCATATATCTTAAAGCAGAAGTTGGACAATATAACCAAACAAGAACTTTCGGAAAACCCGCGCAAGTAAAGTCCGTACAACTAAACCCATACCTTGAAATAGCATGCGATGACGACATTCCATTCGTTATCGAAAAACAACCCGTTGCACACATGTTCTGGTCACCACAGATTAATTTAGATCATATTGTAAACCCTAATGAAACATAATTCGTTTTTTATTTTAAGACTCTCCACTGTATACCCATACCCATTACTCGGAGGCCATACCCTTCAATCCACATAGGACCATTCGTGATCGTATCTACCTCAATAGAGCCGATAGAGTCTGGCAACCCATTCGGACGCGCGTTATATCCTGTTGTGTAGCCAATGAGGATGTTTTGGGGGTTGTAGACGGGCACGCCCTTGGAAGTCGACAGGTAATACAACGAACGATATTGAGGAGGCATATTGCCGACGGATGCCTGACCAAATTTTTAGCGATGACCAAAATTTTGGTCTTTCATTTGCCAAAATTTTAGTAACTCATTTGCCAAAATTTTGGTCTTTCATTTGCCAAAATTTTAGTAACTCATTTGCCAAAAAATTAACGACCAAATTTTTAGTATATACTGACAAATTAGACAAAGACTATGAACAAAAGTACAAACTGGACCAATCAATCTAGAAACTGCAAAACTATGGCTAAAATATTAAAAAAATGCCCAAGACGAACCACTAGAACTTCTCCATGTACTGTATATCGTACTATATTAACACAGTGTGAGAAATCCGCCAAAAAGACCAAAAAATTAGCCACTATAAAGAACCAAAATTTTAGTCAATGATTCGGATCCTATTGGCGACTCTTCTCTCGACAGCCGTCGCCAAATCATACAACGCGTACAGAACAGACGACGCATACTACTTTAACGTTGGCGGTTATGGTCTCAGAGCCACTTTGGACGACCACAAACGCCTAAAAATATACGGCCCGCGATTTTCGAGGATATGGTCTTTGCCAACCGACGCGGATACTAAACATGCCAGAACGTTCCGCAATGGTAATGTTTTCCAAGTTGTTGTTCCGCGCTTTAAGACGCCAAATCTAACTGGCGGTGAAGTGCCGCGCGGAACAACGATAAACTTTGACGCAGACCATGTTTGTGCAACTTTTGACGGGTCAGAGCCAGTGTGTGGCAATCCATGCTCACACGGAAAGATCTTAAAAGATTTTGTCATTTCAGAAGATGAAGTTATTGTCAAGCTGAGGACGTGTAAGGCGGATGTTCCTTCCGAAACCGCCATTTTTCACGCGTTTGACACTGATATTGAAGTAGAGGATGGGTTTGAACACGCCCCTGAAGTTTTAGGCGAACACGGATGGTTTGACCGCCATGGTAACGAAAGACCTTACTAGTGTGGACCGATACATTCTTGCGGTTTCATAGGCAAAACATTACACATCAAATATGTATTCTGACGAATCGCCGAGATCTCTTGCGAGATGTCAAACAAAAGCTTAATGAGCATTCCGACGCCGAAAGAGAACAATATAATGAACGAAATGACGAGAGGAACAAGACACTGGTCTCTTTTCGAAGTTTTAGGACGTTCGAACGACAGTAAAGATGTAGAAGACATGAATAAAAAATAATATAAAAAATATTTATGGTTATATATTCTTTTTTTATCCTGGTGAATAAATATTGACCATAGTCGCTATTCCAACGATATCGAGCACTATAACGACCGAGACCGTCGTGATAGCAGTCAGATAGAAAAAGGTATCGAATGCGCCACCTTCCGCGCATATAGACGTCCGCCTTTTGTCTGTTTGTTGGTGACCGGGGTCATGCTTGGACTGGCTGTTGGTCATTACTTATGGACTCTCGAGAATATCCTGTAAAAATTTAGTCGCTTTTACCTAACAAGTAAATTAGAAAAAACGTGATTAGAAAAGCTACGAGCGCAATCGCACAAAAGAAACCAAAAAACGTACTTATACAAGTGGGTTCCGATTTTATATGTATAGATATGTCTTCTGAATGTGGGTTCGCTTCATTTTTTTGTTCGGATTCTAGATCTGCTTCATAACCATCGAAATATTTCATTTCATTCGTTTCCATATTGATCTAACAGTCATCTCCCAATATACGCATAACGTAATGCTCATTTTCCGAACATATATCGTTTCCGTCAAATGTACAAATATAATGTAAAGCTTCGTGAAGTATTGTTCCCATCAAGTACGTGTCGTTCATTTTCGCGGCGCCGATCCATATTCTGTAGTCGTCTGACTCGCCGTGCAAATCATCCGAGGCGTGATTGACTTTCGCGTTCCTAACCTTTTCGATGGCTTGTTCTATGTGCAATTTGATCTTTGGCGTTTTAGAGTATCGTTTGGCGAGTTGTTTGAATGCGGCGAGTATTTGTGGTTGTTTAGTTTTTAGAATATGAATGACAGCTTCCTTTTGTTTATTTATTCTGCGTTGGGATACATGTGAGCCGGACGTGTTTGGATATGATGGAAAGATGTTCATGTTATTCTTCTATGTCTCTTTAAATACTAATAGTAACTCGGGTGGCAAAGGCATGAATTGCATCCACAGCCGCGCGCGCATCGCTCACACATCTCGAATAGACACATTTGACAAGCAACGACGTGCAAACCACATGCATAATTGCGACACGTAGGACATTGGAACATTTTCTTGATCATGTGTCTCGCGGCGCATGTTGTACATCTGGTGATCGACGGCGCCGCCTCTACAATATCCCGCCATTGTTTGGGTGTTAAAGAGGCGTCAGAGTATTGTTCAGCGAATTTTCCGGCTATTCGCCATTTCTGAAGGTCTGGTAGTTCAAGGTAATCGAAAACAAGACTCAACACCGGTCTAAAGTCGGAGAGCCAAACATTCATACCTACATAAAATTTAGTAAAAGTTATAATCATTTTTATTAAATATTTGGTCTATAAAATAACCGACCAC
>Ga0209632_10001703_pt1 | contig 21946 bp, 18 predicted proteins | sample COG_10_FD_184754 | JGI IMG/M metagenome (GOLD analysis project Ga0209632, IMG submission 184754) | Pelagic Microbial community sample from North Sea - COGITO 998_met_10 (SPAdes) (version 2) | ecosystem: Environmental > Aquatic > Marine > Neritic zone/Coastal water | place: Helgoland, sampling... | reverse complement strand
CACTGAGCAGTTTAAAATTTTTCCTCTTGTTTATTGTTATATATTCATGAGGAATCTTGTATTTATTTACTAATATATTTATATTTTTAGACTCATCATATTTTTTACTTTTACTTTTAATTGAATAAAATTTCTTTTTGTTTTTAATCATTTTAGAGCTAGAAATAATAATTGATGAGTCTACTCCACCACTAAGCAAAAAAGCAATTTTTGTATCTGATCTAAAACTTTTTAAAAATTCTTTTTTTATTACTGAATTTAATTTTAAGGAAGCTGTCTTTATATTTCCAATAGTTGGGTTATATTTAGACCTGTTCCAGTAATTTTTTATTTTTATGGAAAAGTTTTTGTCTATTATTAAGTTTGATCCTTGGTTTAAAAAAAAAATATCTTTATGGAAAGTAGTATTTTCAAAAAAAACACCTCTAAAATTATTTTTTAAGAAATTTAAAATTTTATTTTCATTTACTTGAATTTTCTCCCCTGATAATTTTTTAATATAATTTACATTTGATCCAAAAAATAAAATTTTTTTTTTTTTATTATGGTAATAAAATAATGGTTTCTCACCAAATTTGTCTCTAGAGATTATCAACTTATTTCTTCTTTTTGAAAAATAAGCAAATGCCCACATTCCATCTAATTTAAATAAATTTTCTTCTCCTTCATAATCAAGGAATTTTAATAATACTTCTGTATCACTGTTAGTTTTAAATTTTACACCTTTTTTTTTTAATTCATTTTTTATTTCTAAGTAATTATAAATTTCACCATTAAAAACAAGAATACCATTATCATCTTCGAATGGTTGATTTGATCTATCATTTAAATCAATTATTGATAACCTTGAAGAACATAATAGATAGCTTATTTTTTTTTCAATTTTTTTAAATGACTGGTTATCTGGTCCTCTTCTTTTCATCAGATTAATACATTCATGTATTTTTTTTTTATTTGGAAAATATTTTTTTTTTCCGATAAAACCTGATATTCCACACATAATTGTTAAGATTTTAAAATATAAATTGGTTTAGTTATAAATTCTTTTTTTATTAACTTTTTTTTATCTAAAATACTTATTATTTCTTCTATTGATCTAAAAGAATTTGGATTCTCTCCAGATATATCTTTCATTTTCGAATATAAATTTTTAATTTTTTTCATTATTTCTTTTTTAGTTAAATTATGATTAAATTTTTTTCTAGCTTCTGGTCTATCAAAAATTCGTCCTGTACCATGACAAATTGAATTATTATATTTTGTAATGTTATTATTAATTGTTCCAACCAAGGTTTCACCTCCTGGTCTTGAAGGGATAATAAATTTTTTATAATTTTTATTTTTTTTAAGATTTTTATTAATATAGTTATCATTATATACAGGCGAAGCCCCATGTCTGTGAACTATTTTTGTTTTTTTTTCAGATGTTTTTTTTTGTATCGAGTCATGCGTGCAATCCCAAATTAAATTCATATTGTTTATTTTAAATTTTTTTTTAATATATTTGTTTATAATTGAAGCTAAATAAATTCTGTTACTGATTGCAATATTACATGTATAAGCCATAGCTGAAAGATATGATCTACCATCATAAGAGTCTGGCTCTAAACCAAAATATTTTGAAGATCCAGGGAAAAAATTTTTTTTATTTAAAATAGTTTCTTTATCAAATAAAGATTTACCGTGAAAATTCCATTTGTGTTTTTCAAAAGGTATAAACTTTTTACCGCGAAGGCCCCATCTTGGTGAATAAAACAATGTTAAAAATGCTTCTGACAAACCAGAATGAATATAAAAGAAAAGTTTTTTTTTATTTTTTTTTTGTTGTACAAAACTTTTTTCCATTTCATGAAGTTCAATAAAAGTATTCCCTGTACCTAAAGTACCAAAGTTTTTTTGGCCTATTTCTTTAATGAAAGCTGGAACAGATTGTTCGTAAGAAATTTTATTTTTAATTTTCTTTAAAAAATTTCCACCATTTTCAATATTTTTAGCCAAAGATTTATTAAAATATTTTTTATCAAAAAATAATTTTGGGCCATATTTAAAAAAGTTATCAATTTCACTATTCGTAAAATTATGGAATTTTTTTTTACTTTTATTCTGGCCTGGAATTTTTTTTTGCAAATAATTAAATAATTTATCAAATTTTTTAATTTCAAAATTTTTGTCGACTTCAATTGACCAAAAACTAATGCCACTGCCAACTGAAAGGTGGGTAAATGAAGGTAAAATTTTATCAGAAACTAAAACACATCCCGTTGGTGACATTTCTCCTCTTTTCAAATGTACGTCTGGTAAAACTGAAATCTTATTTTTTTTATCTACTTCTAGAAATTTTTTTAAGTCTGTTATTATCTTTTTTTCTGGCTTATTATTATTTAAGAAATTAATGTTTTTCATTTTTTTTAATTTGATTGAGAGTTGTATCACATAGAATATTATTATTATCTTTGATAGATCTTTTATTATTAACTAACAGAAGCCTATTTGTAAATTTATCAAGTTTTACTTGAATTTTTTTTAAAGTTTTTTTGTTAATTATAATTAGGCTATTCTTATCTAAATTATGAAAAATTTTCAATTTTGCTCTAAGATATAAATTTTCACTTTTAAAAGCTTTATTTTCATTTTTAAAATAACTTGTAAAAATTCTATATTTAGCTTTTATGCACTTTCCAATCAATAATGTTTGATAATCTACTTCAGCTATTAAAAAATAACCTTTTTTATACTCTGGTATATTTGAAAATGTATATCTTTTTCTATCTAAATAAAAAATTTTCTTAAATAATCTTAATTTTCTAAGCTTTTTTAATATCAAATTACAAATAGAACTCTTACCTCTACTTCCAGTAACAAACAAAATATTTTTTTTGGGCCAATTTTTAAATTTATAGAATAATTCTAATTCAGAGATTGCTTTATTTTTTGATAAATATTTATTATAATCATATTCACTCTTAATTACTCCAGTACAATAAATTAATTTGTTAGACTGATTAATTAATTTTTTTGGATGGCCACTGTAATAAAAATCTTTTTTTTTATTTTTATTATTTTTGATGTCACTAATTGTTACTATTATTTTTTTTTTTTTTAAAAAATTATACGTATTAATCCCTACTTTGTTAATACCTATTATATGATACTTCATTTTTTAATTTAGCGAATTATAGGTGTTACTTTATGCTCAATATAATTTGCGTACCTAATTGCAATTTTTAAAGATCTGTTATGAATACCAAAAGTTGCTAATCTTTCACCATGATGTTTGCTAATATTTACTTTGTTATTTTTTTTAATTAATTCCCTAAAATAAAATATTTTTTTCTTATCTTTTAATAATTTTATATTTTTTAAACCCAAATATTTTCCTTTTTTATTAGGGAAAATATATCTTACTACCATATATCCATTTTTTTTTGGGATTAAATCTTTTTCTGCTATTTTTTTATTTAAACAATTCAAAATTGTAATCTTCATTAAATTAATATTATAAACTTTTGGAATCTGAAGTGAGGAAAAATGGCCTCCACTTAACCTTAAAGCAAATTCTATACATTTAATATCTTCGCCATCTAATACTAAATCAAATTTAATTGAACCTGAGTCCAAATTTAAACATTTAACAATTTTACTACAAAATTTAATAATTTTTTTTTCAATTTTTTTTGATATGCTTGCAGGTAAACTGCCTCCGTTTTCAACTATATAAGGTTTTGTTTTTTGAAGATTAGAATAATTTCTTTTTGATATTGCACTTTGGAAATATTTTTTCTTAAAAACAAAGCCTTCAACACTTAGTTGTTTTCCTTTTATAAACTCCTCTATTAAAACTTTTTTGAAATTACTATTACTTTGAGCATAATTTATTGCCCAATTTATATTAAATATATTTTCATGATATGTAACTCCCCTGGATCCTCTGCCATCTATCGGTTTTACAATTAATGGTAATCTAATTTTTTTTTTATTAAATTCTTGAATATTTTTACATAAGAAATATTTGCTACTTTTTATTTTATTTTTTAAGAAAAATTCTTTCATTTTTTTTTTATTAGACGCAATTATTGCATTCTTTATCCCAATTGAATTTAATCTTAGTTTTTTTCCAATTTTTGCAATAGTTAGAGGAATATCATGTGATGAGGTCGTTACTCCAATTATTTCATTTTTATTTGAAAATTCTATTATTTTCTTTAAAGCTTGTTCCACATTCCTTGTTGAAGAAATAATTTTTTTATCTGCATACTTGAAAGCTGGTGCATTAGGATTTTTATCAATTCCTACAATATTCAGACCCATTTTTTTTGCTTCTAGATAAAACTCAATTAATTCAATTCCAGCACCAACAATTAACAAATATTTTTTATTAATCCGACTCATTCGTTAATGATTAAAAATATAATCCACCATTGACGTTTAGTACTTGTCCCGTCATATAGCTACTTTCCTCTGAAGCGAGAAAACTTGCACTTTTTGCTACTTCTTTAGCTGAACCTTGTCTATTGAGCAAAATTGATGAGGTAATATTATTCATCTTTTTTGACTTAAGTGCTTTTTGAGCCATTTCTGATTGTATAAACCCTGGCACCAATGAATTACATCTAACGTTGTATTTAGAGAAGAATCTAGCAGCAACTTGATTTAGTGAAATTAAACCTGCCTTACTCGCTGCATAATGAGCAGTTCTAGGACCTCCATATTGTCCACTTACAGAACTAACATTTATAATTGAACCATTTTTTGATTTTTTTATTAAGTCTAAAGACTCTTGCATAATCATAAAGGGTCCTTTAAGATTTACCGCAAGGATATTATCCCAATCTTTTTCTTTAATTTTATCAAAATCAGTTGGATTATTTATGCCAGCATTATTCACTAATACATCTAATCTTTTAAATTTTATCTTAATAAATTTTAATAAATTTTTGATTGAAGATTTTTGTTTTATATTAAGTTTGTAATAAAACAAATTTTTTCTATTTTTGTGAAATTTTTTTGCTTTTGAAATATTTTTATTGAAAGTAAATATAACGGTGGCTCCATTACGTAAAAAATCATTGACTATTTCTTGACCGATTAAACCTGTTCCACCAGTTACTATACAGATTTTTTTTTCTAATTTATTCATTTATTTGTATATCTTTTTAACTTGATTAATAAGAGCTTCCCCATCAATTTTATACTCTTTCAAAAGTTCTTTGGCTTCTCCAGATTTACCAATCTTATCTCTTATACCCATTCTTATAATTTTATTTGGCGCATTTTCTGATAACACTTCACTTACAGCGCTACCTAATCCTCCAAAAATATTATGATCTTCAAAAGTTATGAATACTTTATGTTTTTTTGACATTTTAATTAACAATTCTTTATCTATTGGTTTTATTGTTGGCATATGAATTAAAGTTGGGCTTATTTTTTTTAATTTTTTTAATTTTTTAATTGCTTTAAGGGCTATTGAACTTTGCATACCAGTCGAAATAATACAAATTTTTTTTCCTTTATTTAAAACCAATCCTTTACCAATAACAAATTTTCTTGCTGGTTTTGTTATATTCTCAACATTGCTTCTTCCAGTACGCATATAAACCGGACCTTTATGTTTTGCTATTGTTTTTACAGCTTGAAACATTTCATTACTGTCACAAGGACTTAATACTACAAAATTTGGTAGACTTCTGAAACAAGCTAAATCTTCAATACATTGAGCTGATGCTCCATCGGGACCAGTATCTAAACCACCATGACTAGCAACTATTTTGACATTTAAATTTGTATAAGAGATTGATAGCCTCGCTTGCTCAAAAGCTCTTAAAGCAAAAACTGCAAAAGTTGTTGCAAATGGAATTAGACCTAAACTAGCCATACCTGCTGAAACAGAAATCATATTTTGCTCTGCAATTCCACATTGAAAAAATCTTTTAGGATATTTTTTTAAAAAATGGTGACAACCTGTTCCACCAGCTAAATCAGCATCAAGGATAACAATTTTTTTATTTATCCTTGCAATTTTTGTAATTGACTTACCAAAAGCTTCTCTTAAAGATCCAGCAGATTTAGCAATTAATGTAGGGTTATTCATAATTTTTGCATTCTTCTATTAATTTATTATTTGCATCTAATTCTTTTAATGAAGAAATTATTTGGTCAACACTCATTTTTAGACTTCCATGCCAAAGAGGTTTATTTTCCATGAAGGAAACACCTTTACCTTTAATTGTATGAGCAATAATAAATGTAGGTTTGTCATTCTTAAATTTTTTATTGATAGATTTATCTATTTCATAAAAAGAGTGGCCGTCTATTTCTAAGACATTCCAATTAAATGATAATATTTTTTGCTTAACAGGTTCAATATTGATTATTTTTTTATTAAAATTATCACTTTGAAGTTTATTATAATCTAGGATAGTTACTAGATTTCTCAATTTATGTTGGGCTGCTAACATTAAACCTTCCCAAACTTGACCCTCCTGCATTTCTCCATCTCCAATAATTGAAAATACTCTTCCTTTTTTCTTTAAAAATTTTAAGGTTAAGGCTTGTCCAATTGAAAAAGAAAAACCTTGACCTAACGATCCAGTGCTAGCTTCTACCCAGGGAGTATTAATTCTACAGGTGTGTCCTTGGAAAATTGAGTCTATTTTTCTGAGATTTATAATGTCTTTATATCTTAATACTTTTAATGCTGCCAATGTTGAATAAATTGCAGGTGCAGAATGACCCTTTGATAATATTAATCTATTTCTATTAATTTTATTAAAATATGAAATTTTTTTAATCCTAAATTTATAAGCATAAAGATATGTTATTAAATCAATACAAGATAAAACTCCCCCAGGATGCCCTGAACCAGCATAAAATATTGACATGAGGCTATAAATTCTAGCTTGATTTGATAGTTCTTTTAAAATTTTAATTTTTGAGATATTCATTAATTTAATATCTTTTTAACATTGATCAAAAAAGAAAAAAGAAAAATTGTGAATAATTTATTGAATTTAAAAAAAAGAAAATGCCCTGTTTGTGATAGTAAAAATTACTCTATTTTTTATAAAAATGATAATTACTCAAAAATTGATACCAGAGGTATAATATACAGATACAAGCATATTTTGGTTATTTGCAACAACTGTAATTTAGTTTATTCAAATCCTTGGCTAGGTTACAAAAATACTAATAAGATTTATTCAAATTCAGCTATAGGGGCAGCATTTGAAGATAGTAATAAAGCCAAAAAACATTTTAAATGTTTTAAATCTTTTTTTCAAAAAAAAAATTCTTTTGATAAAAATACTAAAATTCTTGAAATTGGAACAGCTACTGGCATTCTTTTAAAAAACATATCTAACTTTTATAATCTCAAAAAGAAAAACCTTGATGGGATTGAGCCCTCAAAAAAACTCTACGAAAAACTAAAAAATAATAATTATTTTAAAATTGAAAATAAGTTTATTGATCAGATGAAAGGTAAAAATAAATATGATTTAATTATTATGGATAATGTTTTAGAGCATATTGAGGAACCAAAGAAAGCTTTAGACAAAATTAAATCTTTGATGAATACTAGCTCTAAACTTTACATAGCAATTCCAAATATATTTAAATATAAAAATAATTTTAGAGACCCTTTTGGTCACACAATTAATTATTATGAAAATAACATAAAGTATCTTTTTGAAAATAACGGTTTTAAAATTTTAAAGTTAAAAAAACATTACAATTATTTAAACTTTATTGCAAAAATTGAAGCTACAAACAAAAAAATTAAGTATCAATTTAAAAAAGATAGTAAAAACAAATTTGATCGTGTTAGAAATTTCATAAAAAAAGCAGTAAAATATAAAGTATCAATCAAAAAGAAGTTTCTCTTATTGGAAAAAAATATAAAAAAAAATAATCAAAAAATTATATTATTTGGATCATCAAATTTTGCTTTAGAATTTTTAAATTCTACAAATTTAAAAAAAAATATTAAATTTATAGTTGATAGTAATCCAATTTATCATAATAAAAAAAAATTTAACTTAAATGTAATGTCTCCACAAAAAATTAAAAATGAAAAATTTGACAAAATATTAATTACCTCAAGAGCATTTTCTAAAGATATTTATAAAACGTTAATCAAATTAGGTGTTGCAAAAAATAAAATAATCAAACTTTAGTTTCAATAAATGGATGGAATAAATAAGGTTTTTTTTTAGCTAAAGAATTTTTATAAAATTTATTCTTTAATTTCCAATTTCCATAAAGGTATTTTAAATAATTTTTTGTTTCATATGGTACTTTAAATTTGAAATTTTTATAGTAAATATATCTAAATTTAAGAAAATAATGTTTTGGGTATTTTTTTTTATTGTTTGATGAATTAAAAATATATTTTTTTTTTGAAAAATCTTTAAAAGAAAAATCAACAACAGCGGGTTCAAAATTTAAATAATTATTTTTAGAAATAAAAAAGCATTTTAACTGATTCTTGTTAAGACGAATTTTACGAAATTTATAATATTTATTGGATTTAAAAATTTTTAATATAATTTTTTGATCTTTATTATCCAAGGATATATCAAAATCTGATCTTATAGATAAGCATTCTTTTCTATAAATAGTTAATAAAGCTGAGGAGTCTACCCAATAGTTAACATTATATAACTCTAACTTAATCAGAACATGATTTAAAATTTTTGATAAAGAACTGTCACGTTTTTGTATTTTTTTTCTTTCAGGTTTAATCTTTGAATTATCCCAAAGCAAAATTTTACTTTTTTTATTAATTTTTTTTATCTGATTAATTTTTTCTTCAACATTTCTTCCGCTAATTATTATATAATCGTATTTGATATCATCTATTGAATTTACTGGAAAAATTTTTGTATTGAATAATTTTTTATGAAATTTTTTTTTATCATTATCAATCCAACCAATGATTTTATATTTTTTCTTTATTAATATACATTTTCTAAACACTGCTCTACCATGAAAACCACAACCAAAAATTACTACTTTTTTTTTCATATAAAATTTTTATCAATTTTATACAAAATTTCTTCGGACATAGTCTTTGGAGATTTTTTAAAATTATTAACTATTTTAATATGTGGTTTTTTTGGAAATTCTGGCTTTATATCTATACCAACAATATCTTTTTTACTTCTATAGTGTCTTTTTTTTGTTTTTTTTAGAACATTAGAAATTTTACATTGAATATATACCTCTATATAGTTATCTATATTTTTTCTATTCCGATCTCTTATTATGTCAAACATTCCAATTACTGAAATTATTACATTTATTCCTTGTTCAGATATTTTTTTTATTAAATCAGAAAAAATTAGGCCATTACTTATTCTGCCTAATTTTGAGTAATCCTTAAAGTTAAATATTTTTCTTAATTCGTCACCTTGAAAAATTATAGTGGGCCCATATTTCTTTTGAAATTTTTTATAAATTAATTTGGAAATCGTAGTTTTTCCTGATCCTGATATACCTGTTATCCATAATACAGTTCCTCTTTTTTTATTTATATTTTTTTTCATATTTTTTTTTCTAAATTCAATTTACCTTTTTCTATTGAAATTATTTGATCACTTAAATCATTAATAATGTCAACAGAGTGTGTCGCAAAGATTATTATTTTATATTTACTAATTTTTTTCAAATTATGTAAAACTTCACTTTCTGTCTTTTTATCTAATGCGTTAGTTGATTCATCAAATATCATAATTTTTAAATCTTTATATATGGCTCTTGCGATACCAATTCTTTGCTTTTGACCACCTGAAATTTTATCACCTACTTCTCCCAAATTTGTTTTCAGCTTATTTGGCAAATTTTCTATAAAACTTTCTAATCTTGATGCTTTTATTGCTTTATTTAAACGTTCTTGATCAATTAAGCTTTCATCTTCTTCAAATGTTATATTTTTTGCTATACTTTCATCATAAATATAAACTGACTGGGGTACATAACAAATATTTTCAGCCCAATTTCCAAAGTTTGCATAAAGATCATTTTCAATATCATCAATTTTTATAATTCCACTTTTAATTTTACGAAAACCTAACATTACATCTAGCAGCGTACTTTTTCCTGAACCAGATGACCCAACAACACCAGTAAATGTATTATTTTTTATAATCAAATTAATGCTTTCTAATATATTTTTATTATCATCATAATTAAATGTAACATTTTGAAATTCAATTTTCTCATTTAACATAATTTTTTTTGGATCCACTGCTTTTGATTTAGTTTTATATTCTTTTAGATCTTTAAAAATTTTTTTAAAACTTGGACCAGAATATTTTAATGCTTGATAATTATTTAATATCCTATTTACTGCAGGCATCACTCTCATAAATGAAATTAGGTAAAGACCAAGTAGTGGTAAAAACTCTATGATTGATACACCACTTTCTAAGGAAAATAATAGCCATACAGATATTGATACAATTAAAATACTTTCAAAAAGTGGTCTTGGAAAAGCTCCATAGACACTTGCTAAAACACCCATTTTTCCAGATCTTGCTATATACTTATGAAAATTTCTAATTGTATTATCTTTTTGAAGATTAATTTTTATTTCTTTAATGCTGTCTAAAGTTTCTTTCAATATTTTAAAAGTTAGTGTGCCATATTTCAGTTTTATTTCTCCAAATTCATTAAGTTTATTTTTGTGAAAAAACAAAACAATAAAAGATATAGATGACAATGCTACAAAGATTATTAATGTCATTTTAAGGTTAACAAACAGCAACAACACAAATAAAATTCCTAAAAAAATTAATTCTGAAAAAATATTTATATAAGCTAAAATATATGACTTTGTGACTACTTTTATTTCGCTAATTAAATTTCTCACTATGGATGCTGAATTATTATCATCATGAAATGATATGGGTTTATCTAAGTAAACGCTTAATAGATTAGCAGCTAGACTGTTTTGCATGTCTAAAGTAAACTTCTGTTTTATCCAGACAGACATAACTAATAAAATATTTTTTATAATTGTAACTGAACAAAAAACAATAACTATAATTTTTGTCATTTGAAATTTATCTACAATGTTAAGATTTGACTGGAAAAATATTAATATTTTAGAATTTGAGTCTGTTTCAATAAAAATCATCGATAACATTGGGAAAATTAAAGCTACCCCAATAGTTTCAAGAAAACCAACTAACAAAAGTATACAAAATAAGATGATTAAAATTTTTTTTCTTTTCTTATCAAAAATTAGGTTAATTTTACCAATATTATTGAACATATACGTTATATTTAACAAATATTCTCTATACTACTAACACAATAAATAAAAGTATAAATTCATGTATACAAATATTACTTAGATTTAATTACACATTAAGTTAAATGTATATAAATAAATTATGAATAATTCTAAAATGTTAGAAAATTATAATAAAAATGGTTTTGCTGTTATAAGAAATTTTTATTCTAAAGATAAGATCATTAAAGTAAAAAAAAATATATTAAAACTTACTGAAAAAAAAAGGGGCAAATTATTTTTTTTTGAAAAAAATAAAAAAATTTTAAGACGAATAGAAAACATTGCCAGCTTTTCAAAAGATGCTGAAAAAATAATCAATGAGAAAAAACTATCTAAAATAATTTTTAAAATACTGGGCAAAAACTCTTTATTCAAAGATAAGTTAAATTTTAAATATCCAAATACTAGTGGTTTCAAGCCACATATAGATGGACACTTTTTATGGAAAGATAAAAACAACATTATAAAAAAAGGTTGGTATGAATATTCTACTAAATTTGTTAGTGCTGTAATTCCTTTGGAAGATACCAACAAAAAAAATGGGTGTTTACAAATTTCAAACTTAGACAGCACTCACAAAAATCTTGGCAGAAGCTGGGATGATATTGTAAAAAAAACTTACAAATTTACACCTAAGATAAAAAAAAATTATATAAAAAAATTTAATTTCATTCCAATAGAGTTAAAGGTCGGTGATATTTTATTATTTGATTGGAAAATTTGTCATGCTTCAAAAAGTAATTTAAGTAAAGACTCAAGAATGATATTTTATGTTACATTTGCAAAAAATCAGAATAATCAAAATCTAAAGAAAAAATATTATAAAGATAAAATAGCTAGTAAAAACTCTATATCAAACAAATCTCTTTCTTAACCAATTAATTTATCTTTGACATTATATCAGCTAACAACAAATCTTCATTAGATTTAATGATAAAAGATGATTTATCATCTAAAAAAATATGACCTACAGTATTCTGATTTTTTCCAACTCTTTGCGTTTTAATTAAACGCATGCCTCCAATTTCTCTGAAAATCTGTTCTCTTTCTAGTGACAACCTGTTACTATTTTGAAATCTTTTAAGTCCTTTTCCATTGTGATAAAAAAAATTATCATTTTCTTTTTTTACCGCAATTATTTCATCTGTATTAAATATTTTAATCAAATTGATTGCTGCTTCAAAATTTTTATAATTCAAAAAAGGACATACAACATTCACAACTAATATTAAATCAGGTTTAAATTTTTTTGTTCTTACCTTTTTAATTGATGATATTAAAGTTTGATTTATTGAGGTATTGAGCCTTGCAAATTTTTCTTCTCTTTTATGAGTAATAACACTTTTTTTAAACCTTTTATTCACATTACATAGTATTTTCTGGTCTGGGGTTGAAACTAAAATTTTTTTAATATTTGGTATTTTTTGAAGTTCAATAATCAACTTATGTATTATTGGGGTTTTATTAATTTTTTTAAGGGCTACCAGTGTTTCTCCATAATTCTCACCTCTAACTGGTATTATTGCAAGAATATTATTAAAGTTTTTTTTATTTTGTGTGTGTTTATTTAAAATTTTATCTCTAGTTTTATAAATATTTTCAACATTTTTAGTTAGACTTTTATTGTGCTGTCTATAATAAAAAAGAGGTAAATTAACATTCTTAACTTTATAATTTCCAATTATCTTAAACCATAAGTCTACACCATCTTGGCAATTAAACTGTTCATCATAACCTCCAATTTCTTTTAGTGTTTTTGTTTTTATCAGGCTACAAGCTCCGTGAGCTGGTTGATCCATTAATTTAACTCTTTTAAATTCATGTCTATAAAATTGGTCTATTACTTGACCTTTCGAATTTGTTAAATAGTAATTGGAAAAAATCATTGCTGAATTTTTATTCTTTTTTGCAGTATTAATCATTATTTGTAAAAAATTAGGATCAAGCCAATCATCTGCATCTAACCTAGTAATATATTCTCCTTTGCAAATTTTTAATGCAATATTATTAGAAACAGTCAAGCCTTTATTATTTTGATAAATTATCCTTACCTTTTTATTCTTTTTATATTTTTCAATAACATTTTTAGAATTATCGGTTGAACCATCATCTATTATAATTAGTTCAAAATTTTTATAAGTTTGATTAAAAACACTATCTATTGATTGTTTGATATATTTTCCATAATTATGATTTGTAATATAAACTGTTATTAATGATTCTTTTTTATTCATGATTATAATTTTAAGTGTGAATATTTTTTCAACTTTGTATTAATTTCAATTTTTCTTTTATTGGCTTTTTGACTATTTTTTTTCCCCCTATAAAAAGAAATTATATCATCAATATTATATGTTAATAATTTATTTTTTATTTGCATTTTTTTTAAAAATGGTTTCACAAACCTATAATCTTTTCGACTATCAATTGTTAATCTAATATTTTTTTGATGTTTTTTTTCTACAGTTGCTGATCCTGTTCTAAAATATTGCTCATTATCTTTAATATAATATGTGAGATATTCTGTTCCTGAGTTGTCTTCTGCATTTTCATTTATAAAATTTAAAATTTTTCTATTAAAAATCTCTGTTTCAACTCCGCTGGGTAATTTTTTATGATCTGTATAATCTAAATTGTTAGATAAATGATAATCTATAGCTTTTTCCATATAATCTATATCAATCAATATATCATCACCAGTAATTCTAATCATAACATCTGGAATTGATTTTTTTGTGCTTTTCAACATTCTCCCTAAAACATTTTTTTCCTCACCTCTAAATACTGAGATTTTATTTTTTTTAGCCAATTTAGCTAATACATCATCTGATTTATCTTTAGTTGTGCAAAAAATTATTTTGTCTAAAGAATTAGCCTTTTTAATTCTTAAAAATAAATGTTCTAGAATTGGTCTATTAGCAATTTTAAGCATAGCTTTTCCTGGTAATCGTTTTGAGTTGTACCTTGCAACTATCATTGCAAAAACTTTACAATTAAAATGACTATTAGAAATTATCGTGTTTTTAGGTAAATTTTGATTAATTTTTCTATTAATGATTTCTTTTAAAAAAAGTGGTTCTTTATTTATATTATTAATTCTTTTAAAATCTAAATCACTAAATTTAACTTTAGAATTCTTTTTTAAATTTTTTTTTAAAATCCAAAATTTTTTAGTTTTTTTTCTGTACTCATCTTCAGCATCTGAAAAGCCACTTATCCCTATAGAGTTTCCATCTGATGTTTCTTTTATTACCTTGCAAAAATTTTTAAATTCTAGAGGTTCAAGTGATGAGTAATAATCAATACCTTTCTCTTTTCTGCTAAATGTAATGTGTTTTTCAATATATTGAATTCCATAACCCAAAGAAACTAGGCATAGATATAAATTATATTTACTACTTCCTGAAACATGGTCTTGAAATCCATAATGACAACTGTTACCAAAATATTTTTTAAGTTTATTTAAATTGTTTAAATTTGTATCTTTTATCTTTGTGGGATAACTTTGAAATCCATGCATTAAAATTGGTTTATTTTTTTTATTTTTAAAAAATTTTATTGCATGGTAAATTTCTGTAATTTTTGCACCTCCCACAGATAAAAAAACTTTTTTGTTCTCTTTCGCAACTCTTTTTAACAAAAAATCATTTGTTAAATCAGTTGAGTGAATTTTGTAGCCACTTATTTTTAATTTTTTTGCAACTTTAAATGCCCTTAAACCTAAAATATCTGCATATATGTTTTCATAACCAATTTTTTTTGTTAACTTAATAAGCTTTTCCCACTGACTCTCTGAAAAGGACTGTTTTTTGAAATGTGAAAAACGCGTATGATCTCTTGTTAAAAAATCTTCTGCAAAATAGATCTGAAACTTAATGGATTTTGCTCCTTTTTCATAAAAAGCTCTAACTATTTTTTCAGCTATTTTTAACTTTCCCTGATGTGAGTTTGCAACTTCAGCTACTATCTCTACATTCATTAATTAACTTTTTTCCAGTCATATGTATCTTTAAAGGGACACTTTTTGCATATTGTTACCTCTTCCAATTTACCTTTCAAGTGTTGCTCTCTAACTTTATTTATTTCTTTTCCATGCCATATTTCATCAAGAGTTGATATCTTTTTCTCTGGCTCGTTAAATTTTTCTGGAATTTTTAAATTCATTAACTCAAAACCTTTCTTATTTTGATCTGCATCTTTTTTTACTTTTTCAAACTCTTTATCACCAGTGGCAATAGCTAAATTATCAACATATCCCACGGGATGCATACTTCCCCAGTCATAACAGCACATACTTACCCTGCCATCATAAGTAATTAACATCCTTTGAAAAGGTTGTTCGCATGGCAATCTTCCTTGTGATACAAATAAATCTCCATCAAAATTTTTCATATAAATCTTATTTTTATCTATATTATTTTGACCTACCTCAGTCTCTTTTATATCCCCTCCTCTTTCAGTATATTGCTTAACAGATACATCATCTACAATACCTTTAAAAAGTGAAAAATATTCTTCCTGCTCTTCATAAGTTTCTTTAGTTAATACCATTTGAATTTTAGTTCTTGGAAAAACAGATCCATTTTTTTTTTTTAATTTATGAAAGTTTTCAATATTTTTAATAATATTCTCAAACTTGTTTTCTTTAAATCTTCCCACCCTAAGCTTGTCATATGTTTTTTTAGAACCTCCATCAAAAGAATAGATTAACAAATCTAGCCCTGAAGACATTAATTCTTCCGCATATTTTCCTTCTAATAAAGTTGCATTAGTATTTATTATTGTTTCCAGTACTCCATTTTGTTTGGCATAATCAATAATTTTAGGCAAGTTTCTATTCATTAACGGTTCACCTCTCCAATTAAACTTTACAGATGGAACTTTTTGCTCAGCAAGTTGATCAATCAATCTAAATGCTAAATCAGTAGACATCAATTTATCTGGCGTTGCTATATATTGCCTAAAACAATGTGGGCAAGCCAAATCGCATACTGATGCAACCTCTAAATCTATACAAAGTGGTTCAATTTTTTTATTTTTAAATTTCTCCGAATACAGTTTTTTCTTTATTGCCTCTGCCGGAATATTTCTCCATCCATTTCTGTAGTGTAGAAATTTATTTTTATATTCTTCTAATAATTTTTTTTTATCCAACTCATTTATTAATTTTCTTGAGGCATGTAAATAAGCCTTATTTAAATGCATATTATTAAGCATAAATTCGACTCTATCTGCCTCACTATTTCCTATGCTGGAAATCGAATATTTTCTGTGAGAATTATCTAATGAAGTCATAAAAAGCTTCTTTTAACAAGCTAAACACCAATATTTATTTTTTTTGACATATCTTTTCCTAAATTAACTAACAGTCTAAATTCATCAGGAGTTGCTGATAATGCATGATCCCGTATGGTCGTATTCGATTTATCTAACGTAAAGTGTTTTTCTATAATTTTTGCCCCTCTTGCTATGGCTATTAAGCAGGTCTCGATACCAATAGAATGATCACTATACCCGTCATAGTAAGAATTATTAAAATTTTTTGGTAAATTTTTTAGATCTTTAGGTTCACATGGATATTTTGATAAACACCACAAATAAGAAATATTATTTTTTTTTGGTATTGGTAGGTTTTTTTTATTCCACATCCCTAGTGATATAATAGTTTTTTTTTTTTCTTTTAATATCTTCTTAACAAGTGGCAAATTATCTATGACAGTTCTGGATGCAATTTTATATCTTTGAAAGTTAAAGGGTTTAATTAAATCATATGCCTGATCACTTATAATAGAAAATAACAATTCTATTTCAAAATATTTAGACCACGATATTAGTTGATTAATGATCTTTGCGTCTATTTGGTTTATTTCACCAGGTTTATCTCTCCAGCCTAACTGAAATTTAACAATATCAGCTCCCGAAAGTTTTGCTTGTTTAATCATCTCAAAACATAAATCAAAATTTCCGTTATGGTTCATTCCAATTTCAGCAATAAATGTTGGTTTATTATTCATTTGAAAAAATTTTTATTATTATTGAATTAACAATATTATACATATATTAAAAACTGAAATTTGTCATATGAATATTAAACCCTGTGTGATTGGACTTGGATACGTTGGTTTGCCTGCTCTGATTAAAATTTCAAAAAAATTTGATACTTACGGATATGATGTCAATAAAGAAAGAATAAATAGTTTAAAAAAAAGAATTGATGTCAATAAAGAATTTTCCAAAAAAACATTGTCGATAATTAAATCAGAACAATTAACTTCAAAAATTAGTGACATAAAAAATTGTAATTTTTTTATAGTTTGTGTGCCAACCCCTATTAAAAAAAATAAAGATCCAAATCTATTGCCATTAAATTTGGCTTGTAGGGATTTAGCAAAAATATTAAAAAAAAAAGATATTATTATTTTCGAGTCAACAGTTTATCCAGGTGTTACAGAAGATTACTGTGTAAAAATAATTGAAAAAAATTGTAAACTTAAAAGAATAAAAAATGACTTTATTGTTTGTTATAGTCCTGAAAGAATTAATCCTGGTGACAAAAAACATACTATTGATAAAATAAATAAATTAATTGCAATTCCAAATAAAAAACATGACTCGATAATAAAAGCAGTTTACAAAAATTTATCTAAAAAATTAATAATTACAAGATCAATTAAAGAAACAGAAACTTCAAAAGTTATTGAAAATATTCAAAGAGATCTGAATATTGCTCTGATGAACGAAATATTTATTTTTTGTAAGAAATTAAATTTGAATTTTTTTAATGTTTTAAGCCACGCTAGTACAAAATGGAATTTTTCTAAATTTTTGCCAGGCTTAGTTGGTGGACACTGTTTGCCAGTAGATCCATATTATTTTTCCTACATTGCAAAAAAAAATAATTTTAAAACAAATGTGACTTTATCAGGTAGAGGAATAAATGAATACATGAGAAAGTTCACTATTGATCAAATTTACATTGAGCTTAAAAATAAAAAAATAAAACTAAATTCGGATAAAATTGTTTTTGCTGGATTAACCTATAAGAAAAATGTTTCTGATATTAGAAATTCACATTCTTTGAAAATTTTTCAGCATTTTTCAAAATTATACAAAAAAATTCATTTTATAGATCCCTTTATAAACTTAAAAAATATTAGAAATAAACAAATAAATATTAATAAGATACTAGAGGAAAAAAATTTAAAGTGTATAATTTTACTTGTTGATCACAATTTATTTAAAAGTATTATAAAAAAAATTAATAAAAAAATTCCATTAATTAATATTTTTAATTTCTATGAAAAGTAGTAAAAAACAAAATAAAGTCTATGTAGGATTATCAGCTGATATTCTTCATAAAGGTCATATAAATATATTAAAAATTGCTAGTTCGTATGGAGAAGTTACCGTTGGCTTGCTGACTGATGAAGCAATAGCTTCATATAAAAAATTCCCACACTTAAACTATGAACAAAGAGAAATTGTTTTAAGAAATATTAAATTTGTTAAAAATGTTATTCCACAAACAACACTTGATTACATACCAAATTTAAAAAAAATGAAACCTAACTTTGTTGTACATGGTGATGATTGGAAAAAAGGAGTACAAAAAAATATTAGAAAAAAAGTAATTAAAGAGTTGGCTAAATGGTCAGGAAAATTAATTGAGCCAAAATATACTTTAGGAATTTCATCGAGTGAAATAAAAAAAAATATATTCAAATATGGAGTTGCCGTAGATACAAGAAAATCAAAATTAAAAAGATTAATGGAGGCTAAACCTTTAGTAAGAATAATGGAGTCTCATAATGCTCTAACTGGATTAATTATTGAAAGTTCAAGTTATACAATAAAAAATTTGTATAAAGAATTTGATGGAATGTGGTCCTCAAGTTTGACAGATTCCCTGACCAGAGGAAAACCGGATAATCAATCAGTTGATTATTCCTCGAGAATACATGGTCTGAATGAAATGCTAGATGTAACCTCTAAACCAGTTATTTTTGATGCTGACAATGGTGGAAGGCTAGAGCATATCTCTTTTTTAGTAAAAACTTTGGAAAGAGCTGGGGTATCCGCGGTAGTTTTTGAAGATAAGATTGGTCTAAAAAAAAACTCTCTTTTCAAAGATCAGAAAAATACAAAACAAGACAGTATTGAAGGTTTTTGTAAAAAATTGAAAAAAGCTAAAAATTCAAAAATAAGTAATGATTTGCTAATAGTTGCAAGAGTTGAGAGCCTTATTTTGGGAAAAGGAATTAAAGATGCTTTTAAAAGAGCTGAAAATTATTCTAAGGCTGGAGCAGATGCGATATTAATTCATAGTAAGGAAAAAAATCCTAAAGAAATATTTGAATTTGCAAAAATTTTTAAGAAAAGTAAATTTTTTAAACCTTTAGTAGCTGTTCCCTCAACTTATTCATCTGTCAAAGAAAGTGATTTAATAAAACATGGTTTCAAAATTGTAATTTATGCTAATCAATTATTAAGAGCAGCTTATCCAGCAATGAAGAATGCGGCTGTAAGCATATTAAAAAATGATAGATCTTTTGAATTAGAGGGTAAAATTAGTTCAATCAAAGAGGTGATTTCTCTAATTAAAGAATGATAGATGCAGAAACATTACTAAAATTTTTTTTGAAAAAAAAAATATCTTTTTTTTCAGGTGTACCAGACAGTGTTTTAAAAAATTTTACAGAGTTAATTGATAAAAAAAAACTAAAGCATATTAAGGCAGTGAATGAAGGATCTGCAGTCTCAGTTGCTATTGGAGAGTATTTATCTAGCGGAAAGCTACCCTGCGTATATTTACAAAATTCTGGTTTAGGAAACGCCATAAATCCACTGATTTCAATTGCTCATAAACAAGTATACAGCATACCCTTGCTTCTTTTAATTGGGTGGAGAGGTGACCCTTCATTGAAAAAAGAAGATGAGCCACAACATAGATTAAAAGGAGTCATTACACCTAATTTGCTTAAATTGTTAGATATAAATTATGTAATACTTAATTCAGAAAATAACCTAAAAAAAATTTCTAAAATTATTGATGAGTCAAAAAAAAAAAATAAAATTGGAGCTATACTAGTTAAAATGGATTCAATTAGGGGTATTGAAAAAAAATTAAAAAATAAAAATCTTAATCAAGGTATAAAAAGAATATTTTTTATTGAAAAATTAATAAAAAAAATTCCGAAAAATTATAAAATTGTCTCTACAACTGGCTTCACATCAAGAGAGTTAGATTATTTGAGGAAAAAAGATAATAAAAATTCTAATTCAGATTTCTATATGGTTGGAGGGATGGGCCATTCTGCTATGGTTGCATTAGGTATTTCTTTTAAAAAAAGAGTAATTTGTCTTGATGGTGATGGTTCAATATTAATGCATCTTGGCTCTATGAGAACTGTTGGATTTTATGGTAATAAGAATTTAAAACATATTATTTTAAATAATGGTCGTCATGAGTCAGTTGGTGGACAAATCACAACTGCATTAGGAATTAATTTTAAAGATTTAAGTAAAAGTCTTGGTTATAAAAGTTATTTTTTACTTAATTTAGATAAAAATACTGACAAAACTGTTGATTTATTTTTAAAATCAAAAGGGCCAAGTCTACTAGAGGTAAAAATTAATACTGGATCAATAGATGGATTGACAAGGCCAAAAGATTTTTTGAAAATTAAAAAAAATTTTATGAAAAAAACTAATGTTTAATTACTCTATTTCAAATATTGAAGATATAAAAAAATATACTAAAAAAGATGTAAAAAAGATTTTTTTAATTGTTGGTAATACCTCATATAAAAAACTTAACATTGATAAAAAAATTGAAGAGATTTTTAATGATAAAAGTTATTTCATTTACAAAAAAAAAAATTATTTTCCTACATTTGAAGAACTAATAGATATTAAAAAAAAATTAGATGAATATAATCCTGATCTAATAATAGCTATCGGAGGTGGCTCAGTTCTTGATTATGCAAAAATATCTGCTGTTATAAATTTTGAAAAAAATTTAAAATTAAAAATTATTAATAATTCTCTAAATCTTTCTAAAAACTATAGATTATTAGCAATCCCTACAACTGCAGGCTCTGGGGCAGAAGTTACAGAAAATGCAGTAATTTATATTGATGATATAAAATATTCAGTTGAAGGACCAAATGTAAAACCAGATGATTATTTGTTAATTCCTGACTTTATAAGTTTAGCCTCAAAAAAAATTAAGGCTTCTGCTGGATTTGATGCGATATCGCAATCAATGGAGTCAATAATGTCATTAAAATCTAATTCTATTAGTTTAAAACATGCAACTGACTCTCTTAAAATTTCAATGTCAAATTATTTAAATTATATAAACAATCCATCATTAGAGAATGATTTTAATATGTGTATCGCTGCAAATTTATCAGGCAAAGCAATTAGTATTTCTAAAACTACAGCTCCACACGCTATATCTTATCCATTTACATCGCTATATGGAATTAATCATGGTCATGCTGTAGCTTTGAGTTTATCAAGATTTTTAAAATTTAATTTCTTAAATATAAAAAATGCATCACAAAATTTTGATTTAAATTCAAGGTTCAATATTATTTTTGAAATAACAAAAACAAAAAATATTAACGAACTTACAAATTATATAAA
>Ga0209632_10001689_pt1 | contig 22075 bp, 20 predicted proteins | sample COG_10_FD_184754 | JGI IMG/M metagenome (GOLD analysis project Ga0209632, IMG submission 184754) | Pelagic Microbial community sample from North Sea - COGITO 998_met_10 (SPAdes) (version 2) | ecosystem: Environmental > Aquatic > Marine > Neritic zone/Coastal water | place: Helgoland, sampling... | reverse complement strand
GCATCCATCCATCAAAGTGCCATCCCCAAGCAGCATCAATTACCCAGAAGCACGAACCAATTGCAATTGCTAAAATACCAAATGCAAAAGTTGTAATTCTTTCAATGATTGCTCCAGAAACAATTGAAGCAGCTGTCCATGAAAATAGTAAGAACGCAGCCCAGAAAACTCCACTTAAGTGGTCATTTAAGTTAACAGCCATTAGTGGACTGTTAGCTAGATATTGAGTTGCATTAAATAGAGAATCACCTGTAATTAAATCGGCATCTCCACTCATTATTGAAGGTGCTATTCCCGGTCCTGTTGGGAATGCCCAGTATATCCACCAACCAAATAAAAACCAAGTTACCGTTACTAACGGTATAACCATAGTATTTTTCATTAAAGTGTGTTGATGATGTTTGTAACGTGATGCTCCAACTTCATAGACACAGAAACCGACGTGAATTAAAAACATCAGTACTACTGTTACCCAGTAGTAAAATTCTGTAAATATAACTGTAAGAGCGCTTAATTGATCATCCATAATCTATCTCCTATATTAATAAAGGAAAGCTTACGAGATTTTAATAGGTGTGACAAACTATACAGTGCTTAATTAGATAAGCAATGACGCTATATTTAAAAAAATAATCAACCTTTGATTGACGGACTAAAACTTAAGGTAAGCTTTTTTCAAATCAACAAGAGGGTGTTTTGGAGACATTTGAAACTTTACCAAAAGCTCTCTTGCGATCATATCTCTATCCTGTTGGTTGTTGGGCAACTTAATTGATTTTGGAATTGTAACCCAACCATTAGCATTTCTACAAAATACTGCAGGTCTATCTTCTTCATAACCCATATGAACATCTTCTAACCAATTAAGATCATCCCATCCCATAGCTTCTACATATTTTTTTAAGAATGGAGTAATTCTTTTATAGTCTGGTAGTAAATTAACATCATATCTATATCCAATATGTTGACCAATTAATTTTTCTCTAGCAGTTTCTTTAAAAGTACCTAGTTTAAGTTTCTTTTCTTTTTTAACTTTCGCTTTTACTTTTTTTTTAACCATTTTTGATCCTTATATTTTATGATAATTGTCTACACCAACAGTATAGTTAGTACCAGTCATTGGAACTTTTGCTAACGCAGATGCTTCCATTGTTAATGCTGCTAAATCTTCAGGCTCTAAAGAGTGAATATTAGTTTTACCACAAGCTCTTGCTAAAAGTTGTGCTTCTAATGTCATTGCATGTAAGTAGTTATAAACTCTTAAAGCAGCATCATCAGGATTTAATCTAGCTCTTAATTTAGGATCTTGTGTAGCAACACCAACTGGACAACGACCAGTATGACAGTGATAACATTCGCCTGCTTTTACACCCATTTCTTTTTCAAAGTTTGCTTCAGGTATATCTTTGTTACAATTTAAAGCGATCATTGATCCAGTACCAATTGCTATTGCATCAGCACCCAATGCTAAAGCTTTTGCCATATCTGCACCATCTCTTACACCACCAGCATAAATTAATGTTACTTTTCCAGTTTTACCAACATCATCGATTGCTCTTCTAGCTTCTCTGATAGCAGCAATTCCTGGAATACCAGTGTTAGCGGCAGCTATGTGTGGTCCAGCTCCAGTTGACCCTTCCATTCCATCTAAATAGATTGAATCAGGGTTACATTTAGCAGCCATACGAACATCATCATAAACTTTTGATGCACCAAGCTTTAACTGAATTGGTACTTTATTTTTTGTAAGTTGTCTTAGCTCTTCAACTTTTAAAGCTAAATCATCTGGACCTAACCAGTCAGGATGTCTTGCAGGAGATCTTTGGTCAATACCAGATGGCAGTGATCTCATTTCTGCTACTTGGTCAGTTACTTTCTGACCCATTAAGTGACCACCCATACCAACTTTTTGTCCTTGTCCTATAAAAACTTCAATCCCATCTGCAAGCTGAGCATGATGAGGATTAAATCCATATCTTGATTGAATACATTGGTAATACCACTTTTCAGAATATCTTCTTTCATCAGGTATCATTCCACCTTCACCAGAACATGTAGCACTTCCAGCCATTGTAGCACCTCTTGCTAGAGCTGTTTTTGCTTCATAAGAAAGAGCACCAAAACTCATTCCAGTAATATACACAGGTATATCTAACTCAATTGGGTTTTCACAATTGGGACCAATTACAGTTTTTGTTTCACATTTTTCTCTATAACCTTCAATTACAAATCTTGTAAGAGTTCCAGGCAAGAAAACTAAATCATCAAAAGTTGGAATTTTTTTCATCAATGCCATTCCACGCATTCTGTATCTTCCCAATTGAGCTTTAATATGAATATCGTCTATAACTTCAGGAGTAAAAATAGCATTATGTCCTAATAAACTCTTATTTCTTTTGCCTTCTTCATGAGCATGGACATCAGCTTTTCCACCAACACTACCATTAGCTTTTTTTAATTTTTTTTCATTTTTTTTTGTTTTCTTTTTAGCCATTAGATAGCTCCTTTCTTTTCTGTGGGTTCTAGATTATCATAGTTCCAAAGTTTTTTCCCTGCGACTATTTTTGTCATTTTACTGACATCAAATTTTTCACCTATCTCTGCAACTTTTAATTTTCTTTTTAACCAATCTTGATCACTAGCAGTTAGATCAGCAGTAACAGCGTCACTTCCAAATGATCCTATTTTTCCACCAATAAAGATTGTTCCATCATACATAGAGTCACCTAAATTTATCCCAACGTCACCAAGAATAATTATTCTTCCTCTTTGCATCATAAAACCAGTAAATGCACCAGCATCACCACCAATAATAATAGTACCACCTTTCATGTCGATACCTGTTCTTGCACCAACACTTCCTTTGCAAATTAAGTCACCACCTCTTATTGCTGCACCAAAGCAAGATCCAGCATTTTTTTCTATAACAACTTTTCCAGCCATTAAGTTTTCTGCACAAGACCAACCAACTCTGCCATTAATTCTCACAGTAGGTCCATCACAAGATCCCATACCAAAATAACCTAAACTTCCTTCAAAAATTAAATTTAGTTTATTTAGAATACCAACACCCAAACTATGTTTCCCTTGTGGGTTTTTGATCACAATTGTTCCATAACCTTGGCTCATTAAGTTATCAATTTCTTTATTAGCTTCAGGAGCTGTCATTTCTTTTACATCTAACTCTGTTCTTTTATTAAAATCTACATCATAGGTTCCAAAATAATAAAAGTTTTCAGCTTCATCAGGATTAAAAAATTTTTGTTGAGTTCTTCCTGTTAAAACTTCTGTATGCATGCCCATTGACTGGGATTTTGTTTTTTTCTCTGTAGTCTTTAAATTTGCCATACTTTGACCTCCCCATCAAATGGATCATATGTATCTATCTCTTGTGGTAGAACTGATCTGATTGCTATTTCTTCTGAACCCATTGCTACAAGATCATCTGACTCGTACAGAACCAAAGGTTTCGCAGCCATAGTATCTTTTGCCATTCCTAAAGAATCTTTAGTTGCAACAAAATATGTAAACACTCCATCAAGCCCAGTTAAAGAAGCTTTCATTCCCTCTTCAAGAGACGCTCCTTCCCTCATTTTTTGAGCAATATAAACAGCTATCAATTCTGAATCACATTCAGACATAAATCTCATACCTTTATTTTCAAGCAATCTTCTATTATTCCAATAGTTGGTTAATTGACCATTATGAACCACAGAAACATCACTAAAAGGGTAACCCCAAAAAGGGTGAGCAGACTTAATATCAACACCAGATTCCGTAGCCATTCTTGCATGACCTATTGCGTGAGTTCCAACAAGTTTATCTAAGCTATATCTATCACAAACCATTTGAGCATTTCCAAGATCTTTAATTACTTCTAATGATTTTCCCATAGAAAGAATTTCAACACCTGAAATGCTTTCAATTTTTTGTGAAAATTCTAATAGATCTTTTGAATTGTATTCAAGCTCATATCTTAAAGAGTAGGGCAGAACTCTTTCTTCTTTTACAATTTTAGCACCTAACTCAGATAAATACTGATCAACAATTTTTTTTCTTTGATCGTATACAGAAGCATCTTCCATTATCGATGAACTTCCCTCACCAACATTTTCACCAACTTTAAAACGCATGATAAAGTTTTTACCATCCGTATCTCCATATAAAGCATAACCAGTAGAGTCTTCTCCTCTATGTTTTAAAGCTTGAAGCATTCCTTGCAATTCACTTCCTACATTAGATGATTTTCCTCTATGTATTAATCCTGCTATTCCACACATATATTTCCCCTATTTTTATTAAAGATTACGGTAGACAATCTAGATAAGTATCTAAGTCCCACTGAGTTGTTGCACCTAAGAATTTTTCCCATTCATCATTTTTATACCAATGAAAAACTTTATACATTTCATCTGGCATAGCTGCTTTAATAACTTCATCTTCTGCTAAACGATCTAGTGCCTCACCAAGACTTAATGGTAATTTTTTAACTTTTTTACCTGCTGCTTGAGCTTCATACATACTTCTAGATTCTGGTTTTCCTGGATCAATATTATTTGTTATCCCATCATCAAAACATTTTAATAATCCTGAGCCCATCAAATATGGATTATGCATTGAGTCCACTGAACGGTATTCAAATCTACCAGGAGCAGAAACTCTTAAGCCACAAGTTCTGTTTTGAAATCCCCAGTCAGCGTAAACAGGTGCCCAAAAGCCAGTATCCCATAATCTTCTATAAGAGTTTACAGTTGAAGATCCAATAGCAGTTAATGCACCTAAATGTTTCATTACTCCACCAATTGCTTTTAATCCAATCTTACCTGGTAACTGAATATCTTTAGTATCTGGCATAAAGTAATTAGTTCCACCCTCAACATAAGTAAAAACATCGTCCATTGCTGGTATAGATTTGTGGGATAATTTATTAATTTTATCTTTTCCACCTTTCCATAAAGACATATTAGTGTGACAACCACTTGCTGACACGCCCATAAAAGGTTTTGTCATAAAACAAGCGATTAAATTAAACTCTCTAGCTACTTGTGCACAAATTTGTCTATAGGTTGATAGTCTATCCGCATTTCTTAAGACATCATCATACATCCAATTTAATTCTAATTGCCCTGGAGCATCTTCATGATCACCTTGAATCATGTCAAAACCCATTGCTCTTGCATACTCAAAAACCTTCATGAATACTGGTCTTAACGATTCAAATTGATCAATATGATAACAATAAGGTTTAGAAAAACCTTTTCCTGTTGGTGACCCATCTTCATTTTTAGTCAACCACATCATTTCTGGCTCTGTTCCAACTCTTAATTGGTACCCATGTTTTTTTTTAAATTCTTGAGCGTGTATTCTTAAATTTCCTCGACAATCTGATGTTAAATGAGCTCCTGGATTTTCTCTTTCTTCTCTATTTCTAAAGCAAGTAACAAATACTCTTGCAACTTTTTTATCCCAAGGAAGCTGACAAAATGTTTCAGGATCAGGTATACCGACTAGCTCTTTAGCTTCTGGACCATAACCAATATAATCCCCATGACGATCAACAAATAAGTTTGCTGTAGCACCATAAACTAATTGAAATCCTTTTTCACAAGTTCTTTCCCAATGATCAGTAGGAATACCTTTACCCACAACTCTTCCAGTTACTGAAATAAATTGAAAAAAAATATATTCGACACCGAGCTCATTGATTTTAGCTCTAACCTGCTTTACCAATTTGTCTCTACCAGGTTGTCTAACGTGTCTATCTAAATCTGTCATTATCTCTCCCTCTACTGAATTTTTATTTAACGAACCGTAACTGAAAAAATTATTTGTGTCTAGGCTTGAAGTTTAACTCCAAGGAAATGGACTGTTAGAAGTTGGATGAAGTTCACCTTTCTCGTAACGGTTGAATCTAAACGGTTTCAATAATTCACTTTCAGTTCCCAGAATTTCTTTTGCAACAAGCTCTCCAACACCAATCATTTTATATCCATGGTTTGCATCTGCAATCATGTAAACATTTTCTAAAAATCTGTCAAAAATTGGAAAATTATCTGGAGTCATACATCCAAGACCACCTGACGGTCCTTTTCTATATAAATCTGATTTACCTTCAAATCTTTTTTGACAATGGGCTAGAGCCGAACACCACATGTCGTTAAATGCTTCTGTTGTTTGAAATTCTGGAGAGTCAAGCCCATAAGGATCAACATCCACTTTATCAAAATGTTTATCAACTATGTAAGGTGATGTTCCACCTTGAACGCCAAGACCCTCAATGTCTGGCTTGTAATAAATTCCCCAAAGCTCTTCTGTAATTAATTTTTTAGTTTTATCAGAGTATAATGGAGCAGTTGAGTCAACGTGCATTACTGGAGGTTGACCACCATCGTTCATTCTTAAAAAATCTTTATCAACACCAATAACACCTTCCTGTAACATCCAATATTTCCACATATCTTCTTTGTGAAATTTTCCATCTTTCCCTTTGATATTTGCAACTTTTGGAAGCTCTAACATATTCCAAAAATCTCTAACCCATGGGCCAGCACCAACAACTACTTGTTCGCACTCAATAATTCCTTTATCTGTTTCAACTCCTGTAACAGATTTACTATTGCTTCCTCTTTTAAAGCCTGTAACCTTTACACCTTTAACTACATTTACTCCATTTGTAACAGACTTGCTTTCAAGAGCTTTTATCGAATCTTTATTAAATGCATACCCACCTTTTTTTTCATGGAGCACAGATGTTATGCCTTGAGCCTGCCAATCATCAAACATTCCCTTCATATATTTAGTGCATTCTTTTTCACCTTCTATAAATTCTGATTCATATCCAATAGCTTTTTGTTGTTCATAAATTGACGCAACATCTTCATGCATAACTTCTGGAGATATTTGCAAATATCCTACAGCATTATATTTCCAAGCTTTAGGATCACTTTCCCATACAGAAACTGAATGAGCCATTAATTCTCTCATAGCTGGTTGAAAATAATTATTTCTTATTACACCACAAGCAATTCCACTTGCACCTGCTGCAGTATCTTTTTTTTCAAGAATTACAACGTCACCAGGATTTTTGTAAGTCTCTGAAAGTTTCCAAGCTGTGCTTAAGCCATGAATTCCGCCACCGATAATTACTACTTTAGCTTTAGTTGGTAGTGTTGACATTTAAAAATAATATTTTTCTTAAAAAGTAATTAATATAATTATTTTTATAACTAAATTTTATATATAAAAAATATTAACTTCAAAAGCTTGCTGAATAAGTGACTAATAACTTATGTTTTTAAGAGTTTTTAAGTATTCTTTAAATTCATTAATAAATGTCTCACTAGGCATGATATTTTTTATTCGCTGATCAGTTGAAGTTTTTTCAAGACGAAAGAATCCTTTTTCACAAGCTTCATTAATTATTAAAGCAGATTTTGGTCTAGAGGTTTTGAATAATTTTGTTTTTAGTCCTTCAACAGATAACTTTTCGTTATGTTTGTAAGCAGACATAACCAAAAGCATCATGTGATAATGAGAAGGTGATTTTCTAAAAAAATAGTTACTTGAAGTATGTGATTGCTTCATTTGGTCTTCCCAAAAATTTAAAAGGTCCTTACTGTTATCAGACATTCTTTAAGCTCTAACTCTTGATTTTGTTGGGTCGTAGAAAGGGAAGGAAACAACTTTTGCACCAATTCTTTTTTGATGACCATCAAGCTTACCAACCTCAACTTCAGTTCCTATTTCAGCATATTTCACATCGATTTTACAAAGAGCAATATTTTTGCCAAGCTTAGGTGACAACATTCCACTTGTTATTGTACCCACTTGACCACGACCTATATGAACACAATCTCCATTTACTGCTGGCTCGTGACCAACTAGCTCTAAACCAACTAATTTTTTTTGTGGGTTTGCTTTTCTTTTAATAAGCTCTTCTTTACCTATAAAATCATCTTCTTTAGTTTTTAAAGGAACGGTAAATCCAATTCCTGCTTCAAAAGGATCTGTTTGATCATCAAATTCATAACCATAAAAAATTAATCCAGCTTCAATACGAACCATATCCAAAGCTTCCAAACCTAATGGAGTGATGTTAAATTCTTTTCCTGCTTCCCAAATTTTATCCCAAACTTCAGAAGCATCTTTTGGATGGCACCATATTTCATAGCCAAGTTCACCAGTATAACCTGTTCTTGAAATCATAATTGGTGTTCCTGTTTCATGATCTATTCTCGCTATATTAAATTTAAACCATTCTAATTCAGTAATTGACGGTTGGATTGGAGGTGTCCAAACAAACTTTTCTAAAATTTTTCTACTATTTGGACCTTGAACAGCAATATTGTGAATATGGTCTGTTGCAGATTTTATCCAAACTTTATAATTTTTCTTTTTTGCTTGCTCTTTTAACCATTCACCACTGTATTCATCTCCACCAATCCATCTAAAGTTATCTTGACCCATTTTAAATAAAGTTCCATCATCCAGCATGCACCCATTTTCATAACACATAGCTGTGTAAACAACTTGGCCTACAGATAATTTTTTAATATTTCTAGTTAATGTGTATTGCATTAAATTTTCTGCATCAGGACCTAAAATTTCAAATTTTCTAAGGGGTGATAAATCAGTTACAATCGCACTCTCTCTGCAAGCTGTATATTCTTTTACCGTTCCAGAATTAGTAAAGTTATTTGCTAACCAAAAACCTTTGTACTCAATAAAGTTTCTAGTAAGTTCAGATGTCTTTTTATGAAAGCCAGTTTCTTGAGTTAGTTTTGGTTCAGAGTCTGTTTTCATTCTAAATGCTATTGCTTTTGTATATTTATTTTCTTTAGGGTAAGTCCTAACAAATATATCAGTGGGATTCCAGCCATTTGCAGCATCTACATCACAAGGACAAGCAGAAGATATACAAGTTAAATCTTTTAAAGCTCTAAATAAAACATAATCTCCTGGTCGTGACCAAGGCTCATCAAAAGTTGCAACATTATTTCCATCAATCCCTGTATTAAAAAAAAGATTTATAGCTGACCAACTTTTACGAGAATTGATGTCATATTTTTCTAAACCTTTATTAAAATTATCTGTACAATTAATATGGCCCATATAACCCATATCTTCATAATATTTTGAGGTACAGGCAAGATTGAATGTATCGTGCCTTCCAACAGTATCCCTTACAACTTCAACCATTGCTTCATGATTACCGTCATAAAACTTTGAAAATAAACCAGGCCCAGGGTAAGCGCTACCCATAAAAGTTCTTGTTGCTTTATCATCAATAATACTTTCGATTCCATCATTTAATTTATGTGTATCAAAAGCTAAAAAATCTGAACATTGTCTTCCACCTGGATCGATAATTTGAATGTATTCACCAGCTTTTACCTCATAAGTTTCAGCAGTTCTTCTTTTTACAAGTTGTTCAATAATCGGATCACTAAGCGGATCAGGCAAAATAAATTGTTCATCCGTTTCAATAAATTTAGCTTTGTTTAAAAAAATTGTTAAATCCGTTGGTGGATTTTGCTCATGAACATTCATTGCATCACCTGGTGCAGCTATCATAACAATACATTTATCTTTTGAAGTTAATATTATTTTTTCACCCATCAAACAATCATTGTTAAAAATGATTGATGACTTAGCGTTATGTAAATCAAAATTTTTTTTCTTCAGAAGTTTTGAAATTTTTTCATCTTGTGAAATAGTTCTTTTTGAAAAATCTGCATTAGAATTTTCTTTTAAGCTTAAGATTGATAAATCAGATTTACCTTTTGAGTTGAAAACAACTATTTCACAAACTTGTCTTCCTTCATCATTGATGATTTCTATTTTATCCTCTGGCAAAACTTCTATAACTGAAAGTCCACCACCTTTTACAAAGTATCTTTCAACCCCTGGTGGCAAAGTTCTTAAGCCAGGATTTCTTATATCATTACTAGTATGTAGCATTGTCAGTGTAAATTTTAATTATTTACTTTTAACATAATATAATCATAGGGGATTGACTATAAATTTAATAAGTGAGAACATGCATTCTTAAACTTAATATTGAGGGAGAGAATATAATGAAAAAAATAATATCATTGATATCTGCCATAATAATTTCAGCAGTAAGTTTTGCTGGAGTTTCTAATGCAGCAGATAGCAAAAAGCCTATCGTAATCCCAACTCATAACTGGTCAAGCCAAATTGTAATGGCTTACGTTATTGGTGGAATTTTCGAAAGCATGGGAAACAATGTTTCATATGCTGAAGGTGTCGATTCACAAGGAGTATATGAGTCAATTAGAATAGGTGACGTATCTATATCTCATGAGGTATGGGAATCTGCTTTTGGTAAGTCATTCACTACAGCACTTGATAAAGGTGGTTTGTTAGATTGGGGTGATCATGAGGCAAGAACTCTTGAAGACATGGGTTATCCTAACTGGGTTGCTGATAAAGGATTATGTCCTGGTCTACCAGATTGGACAGCTTTAAAAAATCCTGCATGTGCTAAAAACTTTGCAACACCTGATTCAGGCGGAAAAGGTAGAATGTTAGAAGGTCCACAAACTTGGCATGGAGATTTAATACCTCAAAGGGTTGACGCTTTAGGCCTTGGAAATCTTTGGACAGTCAAATTTGCTGGAAGTGCGGACGCACTTTGGGCAGAACTTAAAGCTGCGGAAAAAGAAGGAAGAGGAACTATTATCTTTAACTGGACACCAAACTTTACAGATGGTGCTGGTTTTACATTTATTGATTTTCCTCCATACACAGCTGGTTGTAGACCAGAAGATGGTGGTGATGGTAAATGTGGTTCGCCGGATGGTTACTTGAAAAAAGCTGTTAATGGAGATTTTCCAAAAACTCACCCTGCAGCAGCTAAGGCATTCAAGAAAATGTCTTTCTCTACAAGTCAAATTGGTGCAATGGCAGCTTTAGTTGACGTTGACAAAATGACTCATCAAGATGCAGCTAAAAAATGGTTAGCTGACAACAAGAGTGTTTGGCAAGCTTTTACTAAGTAAGGCTAAAAGCAAATAAATTAATAAATCTCCCCCAACAAAGTTGGGGGGGATTTTTTTTTAAGTTTAAATTAAGTAAAATAAAAATGAAAAAAATCAACATTATAATAAAGTTTTTTATTTATACATTTCTAAGCTTATTATTTTTTAATTTATTATTAGCAAAAAATATAGATATTAAGGAAAATATTAATCTTAGTTTTGTCTGTGTGTTAGATAAAAAAATAATTAAAAACTTAGAATATAATTATCAAACTTTTTTAGCTAAAGATTTAAATGAAAAAAATTTAGATAAATTTAAAATTGAAGCAATAAAACCCCAAAAACTTTTTATAAATGGATTGTCATTAATTCTTTCAAAGTCAGAAAAATTAAATGTTAAAGTAGTTAATAAGGATATAATTTTATTTAAAGCAATTGATTATGAAAGAAAATATTCAGAGTCAGCTATTTTAGATAGAAAATCTGGTGAGTTAATTCATGAAATTACTAGAAATATTGAAAGTGAAAATTCTGAAAAATATATTTCTTTTTATTCATGCAGTAAAAAAGAGAAAAAAGTTTGATTTTTTTTAAGTAAATTTGTGTAAAATATAAATATGAAAAAATATCTTGTAAGCATAATTTTAGGACTGTTAATTACATCAGTATCCTTTGCTCGTAGTACAGGTTGTAAAGAGGGTAATTGTGAAAATGGTTATGGTAAGTGGGTTTATACAGATAAAACAACTTATGAAGGAGAGTGGGTTGGAACAAAAAAACATGGACAAGGGACTGAAACCTGGCCAAATGGTTATATTTATAAAGGTGAATTTAAAAATAGTTTGTGGAGTGGTTTAGGAACCTTAAGTTTTCCTGACGGTTCTACTTATGAAGGAGAGTGGGCTAATGGGTTTATGAATGGAAAAGGAATTTTTACCTGGACTGATGGAAAACAAAAAACAGGAATTTGGAAAAATGGAAAGATACAAGAATAATGCCTAATGAAAATTATTTTGATAAAATATAAAGAATTACCAGAAGCAATTAAACAACTTGGTGGTTTATTTGCAATAATAATAGCCATATTATTATCTTTTTTAGTTTTGAACAATATTTTTGGAGAGGGAGATGAATTGGTTGCCAAAATGAAAATAGAAGAGGAGAGAATATCTGAGGAAAGAAAGCTTAATAAGCTAATCTCAAGTCTTCCTTCGGGTGTTTTAGTGTCTTTTGATGGAACTGATAATTTCAAGTTAACTGATGAGTTATATGAAGCGGTTTGTAATGCAACAAAACTAATCCCTCAGCGTGCAATTATGGGAGCAAATTTTTTGAATTATAGAGCGCATGAAATATATACCATGAATGGAAATAAAATTAGTGAAACTTTTGTCAAATGGGATGATGAAAAAAATAAATGCTTTGCAGGGTTTATAGTTAGTGGAAAAAATGTAGGTGTAGATGAAACTATAACTGTTAGTGGTGAAGCTTTAAGTTTTTTAAGCACAGGCATTGATACAAGAGTTTATTATATTAAAAATTTTTAAGGAGGAAAAAGAAATAGATTATATAGATTTTATTTTACCTTAATTTCGTATAACCTAAATATAAGTTATGTCTGAGCCAGTAATCAAATGTGAAAATATTTATAAAATTTTTGGAGAGAACTCTAAAAAAATGCTTAAAGAAGCAAATGGCAATGTTGATGCAAAAACTTTTCAAGAAAATGGATGCATCGTTGGAGTAAACAATGCTTCTTTTGAGGTATCAAAAGGAGAAATGTTAGTTGTAATGGGTTTATCTGGTTCAGGTAAATCAACTTTATTAAGATGTATCTCTAGATTAACAGATACAACTGCGGGTAAAATTTTTATAGAGGGTCAAGATTTACTTCAGTTAAATAATAAAGAACTAATTGATCTTAGAAGAAATAAAATGGGAATGGTTTTTCAAAGCTTTGCTTTATTACCACACAAAACAGTTGTTGAAAATATTGCATTTCCATTACAGATTAAGGGAATAAAAACTGAAGTCAGCATTATTAAAGCGATGGAAATGGTTAAACTTGTTGGTCTTGATGGAAGAGAAAATTATTTTCCAAGAGAACTTTCAGGAGGTCAACAACAAAGAGTAGGTATTGCAAGATCATTAGCTGTTGAACCAGACATTTGGTTTTTAGATGAACCTTTTTCTGCTTTAGATCCATTAATTCGAAAAGAAATGCAGGACGAGTTTTTAAGACTTCAAGAAAAATTACAAAAAACAATTATGTTTATTACACATGATTTTGATGAAGCTTTAAAGCTTGCTGATAGAATTGCAATTATGAAAGATGGTATTATTGAACAGTTAGATACTCCAGCTAATATTGTTTTAAATCCAGCAACGGAATATGTAAGAAAATTTACTGAAGAAGTCCCTAGAGAAAAAGTTTTACTAATAGAGGATGTAATGGACGCATCTACTAAAGATAATTTAGGTGATTTAAAAGTTTCAAAAGATGAGATTATTGAGAATGTCGCAGAAAAAATATTAACTCAAGAAAAAACAGTAGCTGTAATTGATGATAAAAATCAAATTATAGGTTCTATCAATCCATCAAAAATTATTAATACAGTTTTTGGAGGACGAAAAAATAACAATTAATTTATGCAATTAATAAAAAAATATCCTAAGTTATTTCAGTGGTTATCTTTATTAATTATATTTTTTGCTTTATGTTTTGCAGTAGAAGTTCCTGAAACATATAAATTTATAAGAGGTCAAGCAGAATTTATCAAAGACCCTAACCAAAGTACGTATGTTTTATTTGGTAAAGAGGTAAGATATTATGCTTTTGATGTCTTTTGGAGATTACCTCCACTTTTAGGATGGCTACCTATTTGGATAAACGACTCCTTATTTTTCCTAATGAATGATTGGATGCCAATGGAGTTTTGGAATGAAGATACTCAAGAATTTAATACTCGACCTTTGCTATTACAAATAAGTAGAGATTTAACTTATTTTATGACGTTTTTAATAGAGCTAATTAGAGAAATTTTAATAGGTGGAAAAAATACTGTTGTTGCATTTACGAGTTGGGAGTGGATTAGTGAAAACCCCTGGGCAAAGCTGCCAGGTTTACCATGGACCATCATTGCTGCAGGTGCAGCAATCTTAGGTTATAAGTTAAGTGGTAAGGGCCTAGCTTTATTTGCTGGCCTAGTGATGATTTATATTTCTGTTTTTGGCCAATGGAAACCTTCAATGCAAACTCTTTCTTTTATATTAGTTGCAGCACCGCTGTCATTTATTTTTGGTTTAGGTTTGGGTATTGCGGCATTTAAAAGTAAACGTGTTGAGAAATTTTTATATCCAATACTTCTAGTTATGCAAACAATGCCACAATACGCAGTGTTAGTTCCTGCAATGGTTTTGTTTGGTGTTGGTGATCATGCTGCGGTAATTATAACTATGGTTGTTGCTATTCCACCAATGATTTTATTAACTTTGCTTGGACTTAGAGGAATACCTCCAGAAGTTGTTGAAGCAGGTAAAATGAGTGGATGCAATAATTGGCAACTAATGTTTAAAGTATTAATTCCAACCGCAAGAAGAGATATTTTGATTGGTGTAAACCAGGTCATAATGGTGTGTTTTTCTATGGCAGTTATTTCAGCTTTTATAGCTGCAAAAGGTTTAGGTTATAATTTGCTGTTAGCGTTAAATAGACTGGATATTGGTTTAGCCTTGGAAGCTGGCTTATGTATTAGTTTAATTGCAATTCTCTTAGACAAAATGTCATTAGCTTGGGCAAATAAACAAACAGATTATTTTGGCAATCTGACATTCTTTCAAAAAAATAAAAATATTTTATTTTTTGTAGTATCAGTGATCATAGGATTTATACTTGTTTATATCGGAACTTTTTTGTTCAAAGGTACTTTTAATTATTTTTTTGAAATTCCACACAACAAAGGAATATCAACAGCTGATTTTTGGAATAAAGGAGTTGATTGGATTTTTGATACCTTCTTTGTATATATAAAAGCATTTAATACGTGGTTGATTGTAGATGTCCTTCAACCAATGAGAGCTCTATATTTAAGAATGCCAGCAGTTGCTACATTGGTATTAGTTGTTGGAGCTGGGTATATAATTGGTGGAATTCGTTCAGCTTTAGTCGTTTGTGGATTAACATTATTTATAGCTTTAAGTCCATGGTGGGACAGAGCTTTGGTCACCACTTACATGGCAACCTTTGGAGTTGTTATATCTTGCATAATTGGATTCACTGTTGGAACTTTATCTTTTCAAAATAAACATACTGCTAGTTTTATGTTGGGAGTTTGTGATATTTTTCAAACATTCCCATCATTTGTTTATTTAATTCCTGTAATGATGCTTTTTGGAATAACTGACACTTCAGTATTAATTGCAGTTATAGTTTATGCAACTATACCTGCTACAAGGTATACTATTGAGGGTTTAAGAAGTGTTCCAACTGCATTACATGATGCTGCAACAATGTCAGGTGTTACAAAGTTTCAAAGATTGTTTAGAATAGAATTTCCTTTAGCTTTACCTCATATGATGCTTGGTTTGAATCAAACAATTGTTTTTGCCTTATTTATGGTAATTATTGGTGCATTTATTGGAACAGAAGACCTTGGGCAGTATATTCTGAAAGCTTTATCAGACAAAAATGGAGCAGGCATAGGATTGACACTCGGTCTTTGTGTGGCTTTTATTGGCTTGATATTTGACAACCTGATTAGAACTTGGGTCGATCATCGAAAAAAACACCTTGGTATAGATTAGTTAGATTTTATTGTATTTTGATACCTAATATACTTAAGATTTTAGTTTGTTGAAATATACTCAACTTCAGAAAAACGATCTGTTGGAAAAATCCAATAAAATTCCAAGGTTTCTTTTCCGTTATTTTTTAAAGCATGTTCTGCATTTCCTTCTATATAAACCACATCACCTTTCTTAATTTCTTCAAGTTCACCAGATTTATTTAATATTCCCTTACCATTTGTAACTACATATATTTCTGCAGGGGAATGATAATGGAGTGTCAAGTCACCTCCAGGAGCAATCTCTGCAAAACCAAGTGAAAGTCCAGAACTTCCCATAAAATCTGCATCAATTAAGAATTTCCATCTAACACCTGGATATTTCTCAGTTGTTGACCACTCTTGATCAGAGACAGATTTAAGATTTTTTACAAATATCATGTAAAATCAAAACTTATCAATTATTTTTTGGGTTGATCTAAAAAAGTTTTTAAAGAATCATCCATCGCAACTTCCCAATCTGTATGGTGTTTTGGTCCAACAGATCCTGTTACAGGTGAAGCAAATGATTTATTTCTATAAGTCATGATATTTTCTACTTTATGATGCTCCCATTCTTTAAAAGTTTTTCTAATTAGCTCAAAATCAATTTTCGGATAATCTGATAAGTCATGAAGCTCTTTAGTATACTCAGTTTGAAAATCTATCATCTGTTCAGGATTTTCTAATTTTTCTTCCATTGATACCCATTTATTGATATCTTTATTTATATCTGCATCATTCGGAACTTTAATTTTCCCCAGTATAACATCTCTTGCAAACCAGGCCTGACAGTCAAACATATTAAAAGTATGAAATTGATCCTGCATACCTAAATACATTAATTTATGATTATTTTGCCAAACCACACCCTTGTACAGCATAGGTGGATATAATCTGTTTCCTGTTTTTAATTTAAGCCCTTCAGACATAAAAGGGAAATGATGAAGATAACCAGTACATAAAATTACAGCATCAGTCTCTTGTACATGACCATCTTTAAAGATTGCCTTATTGCCTTCTAGTTTATCTAAGTGAAAAACTTCCTTCATTCCTTTTGGCCACTTAAATCCCATTGGATTGTGCCTATATCCTATAGTAACACTTTTTGCTCCATACTTATGACATTGAAGCGCAACGTCTTCAGCAGAATAACTACTGCCTAAGACAACAACATTTTTACCCCTGAATTCTTCTGCGTCTCTAAAATCATGAGAGTGCATTATTCTTCCAGGAAATTCCTTCATACCAGGATATTCTGGAATGAAAGGAACTGAGAAATGACCAGTTGATACAATAACATAATCAAATATATCTTTTGAAATTTTATCATTTTTTTTATCACGATATGTAATCTCAAAACTTTTACCATCATAAGAAACATTAGTAACCGAGGTGTTAAATTTAATTTTATCTTTTGAATTTCCTTTACTAACTCTGCCTAAAATATAATCGTATAAAACTGCCCTAGGTGGAAAAGATGGTATTGGTTTTCCAAAATGTTCATCAAATGAATAGTCTGCAAATTCCAAACATTCTTTTGGACCGTTCGACCAAAGATATCTATACATGCTATTAGGTACGGGATCTCCATATTGATCGGATCCTGTTCTCCAACTATAATTCCACAATCCTCCCCATTCTTCTTGCTTATCAAAACAGACTATTTCAGGTATTTTTTCACCTTTTTTTTCAGCTTGTTCAAAAGATCTTAAAGCGGATAAACCACAAGGCCCAGCACCAATAATTGCGACTTTAGTCATAAAATAATCTCTCCCTAATAAATTTATAACTGTACTTTACTCATAAAATGCTAAAAATTAATATAAAAAAATAACTCAATATGAAAAAAATTATTATTATTGGTGCTGGAGCTATGGGGTCAGCTTTTGCTGTCCCATGTCTTGAAAATAAAAATGATGTAACACTAATTGGCACTCATCTTGAAGATGATTTAATAAATAATATTAAAACAAACAAAAATTTTCATCCAGCTTTAAATGTTGAGCTACCTGCTAAACTAAAAGTTGAAAAATATGATAAGTTAAAAGTAATCTTAGAAGAAGGAGTGGATATAATTGTTGCAGGTGTAAGTTCTGTAGGAATTAAATGGTTCGTTAATCAAATAACCAGTAACTACAAAACAAATCATTCAATTATTTTATTAACAAAAGGCTTAGCAATAGAAGATAATGATTTAATAACACTTTCAGATAAAATTAAAAAACTTCTCAAAGTAGAAGGTCATGCTAAGGTAAATATTTCTGCAATCAAAGGACCTTGTTTGGCAGCTGGTCTTGCGAATAAAATGAGGACAGGAACAGTTATTGCAAACCCTAATATTAAAGAAACTGAGAAACTTAAAAAAATAATATCAACTGATTATTATTCAACAGAAATATCGGATGATTTAACTGGTATAGAATTATCAGGTGCAATTAAAAATATTTATTCTATGTTGATCGGAGCTTCTGAAGGGTTAAGTAATTCAAATGCACCTAAAGAAATTCAATCTAAATATTATTTAAATACTTCAGCCTCATTAATTCATAGATCAATCTCTGAAATGGTTGAATTTGTATCTTTCTATGGAGGCAGACCAGAAACCGTCTATGGTTTAGCAGGTTTAGGTGATTTATATGTTAGTGCTATTGGTGGAAGAAATAGCTTAATGGGAAAATATTTGGGTGAAGGATATCTTTATAAAGAAGCAAAAGAAAAGTTTATGAAAAATATCACAGTTGAAGGTGCTCAGCTTGCTTTAGAAATTGGCCCAAAAATTTTACAAGATCTTAATCCTAAACATTTTCCATTAATGTTTAGTATGTTAAATACTATATGTGAAAATAAGAAATTAGAAATTAAATGGTAAAAAATATATTAATATTTATTTTTATAATACTTGGAGTGATAGTTATTTTAAATTTTAGTGATCATAATTTAAAAAGAGCTGTTGATGCTTGTCTAGCTGGAAGTCAAAAGTTGTCTAAATCTAAGATTATTGATCTTGAAGAAGCTAAAAAATTTTGTGAAGAAGAAATTAGAAAAAATAAAAATTAGAAAGAAATAAACAAGTGAATTCAAATTGGAATTATCCAACAACAATGTGGGTTGGAGAAAATAGAATTAAAGATTTAAGTATTGCCTGTAAAACTTTAGATATTAATAAACCATTATTGGTAACTGATAGTGGTCTTGCTAAGTCAAATATAGTAATTGATGTTTTAAAAAATCTAAAAGAAGAGGGTTTTTTAGTTAAATTGTATTCTAATGTTGTTGGAAACCCTACTGGCTCGAATGTAACTGAGGGTGCTGATTATTATAATAAAAATAATTGTGATGGTGTAATTGCATTTGGTGGTGGAAGTGGTTTAGATGTTGGTAAAGCAATTGCATTTATGTCAGGCCAAAAATTATCTCTATGGAATTTTGAAGATGTTGGTGATAATTGGACTAAAGCTAACAATGATAAAATTGCACCTATAATTGCAGTACCTACCACTGCAGGAACAGGTTCGGAAACAGGCAGAGCATCAGTGATTTTAAATGAGGAAACTGGAGTAAAAAATATAATTTTTCATCCAAAATTTTTACCCTCAATAGTTATTTTAGATCCTGTATTAACACTTAATTTGCCTGCAAAAATTACAGCTGCAACTGGGATGGATGCGCTGGCTCACAATTTAGAAGCATATTGCGCCCCAGGATATCACCCAATGGCTGATGGAATTGCTTTAGAGGGTATGAGATTAATTAATGATTGGTTATATGAAGCAGTTAGTAATGGATCAAATATTGAAGCACGACAAAATATGTTAGCAGCAGCAAGTATGGGGTCAACAGCTTTTCAGAAGGGACTGGGAGCAATTCATTCATTAAGCCATCCCGTAAATGCTTTAAATAATATTCATCATGGGTTATCCAATGCAATATTCATGCCTTATGTATTAACTTTTAATAAAGATGTAATTGAAAATAAAATAATTAAGATTTCTGATTATTTAGAACTTAAAGATAGATCTTTTGATGGCTTTGTTAAATGGGTTTTAGATTTAAGAAAAAAATTAGATATGCCACATAAATTATCAGAAGTGATTGATGAAAAAGACTTTGATATTGATAGATTATCAAAAATGGCTTTAGCAGATCCATCTACTGGAGGAAATCCAAAAAAGTTAACTGAAAATGATATGAGAATAATGTATCAGCACAGTATGAATGGTGAATTGTTTAAATGAATAATTTGAATATTTTAATTGTTGAGGGAAATATTAGAAAAGATAGTGAGTTTTTTATTAAAGCAGCTGGAAGTTCTGCAGCAGATAACTTAAAAAATTTAATTTTAAAGATTGAACCATCAGCAAATACAAAAATTATAAACCCTGGCCATGATGATGAGACCGCGAGTGCTCTAAAAAATATGAATAAATATAATGGTATTGTGTTTACTGGTGGTGCAATGAGAATAAATGATATGACAAATGTAATTAAGAAGCATATAAATTTTGCATCTAATTGTTTCACTCAAAAAAAGAAGATTTTAGCAATTTGTTGGGGATTACAAGTCTGCTCAACAGCAGCTGGCGGTAAAGTGAACCCTGGAAAAAATGGTGCTCATATTGGAATTGCATCAGATGTAGTTATTAACAATGAGGGTGAGAAGCACTTTATATATAAAGATAAAAAAACAATTTTTACCTCACCAGCATTTAATTTTGATGAAGTAAGTGAAATGCCAAAAAATGCCATTCTTTTATCAAGTGACAAAGTTAATAATGTAATGGGTGTTAGCTTTAATGCAGGAAATTCTGAAATTATCGGTTTACAGTATCATCCTGATTATGAATATTTTCAGATGCTTAAACTTATTGATGGTCGTAAAAAGCGATTATTTGTAAATAAAAATTTTTTAAATGAAGAAGAATATGAAAGTCATATCTCATTCATAAAATCTCAAAATGAACTATTAGATTTCAGTAATAGAACATGTGAAGTTAGAAATTGGCTCAATTATATTCGTAACTAATTTTTAAAACAGGCCTTCAATTTTACCATCTTTATTTAGCTTAATCGAGTCTGCAGCTGGAACTCTTGGTAGTCCAGGCATTGTCATAACAGCCCCACATATAACAACAATAAACTCCGCTCCTGAAGAAAGTTTAATTTCTCGGATTGGTAAAGAATGTCCTGTTGGTGCACCTTTTAAGCTTGGGTCTGTTGAAAAGCTGTATTGAGTTTTTGCAATACAAATTGGAAAATCTCCGTAACCAGCATCTTCAAAGCTTTTTAATTGATTTCTAATTTTAGTATCAGCAATAACCTCATCTGCTCTATAAATTTCTTTTGCAATTGTTTCTATCTTTTTAAATAGAGGAGTTTTATTCTCATATAAGAATTTAAATTTGTCTTCATTTTTCTCACATAATTCAGCAACATGGCTTGCAAGTTCTTTTGTTCCTTCACCACCATTTGCCCAATGAGTGCAGAGACTTGCTTTAACACCTATAGTGTCACAAAATTCTATCAAAGCTTTTACTTCATTATCTGTATCTTTAATAAAATGATTAACAGCTACTGCAACTGGTAAACCAAATTTTTTAACATTTTCCACATGTCTTTGAAGATTAACTAAACCTTTTTTTAAAGCTTCTATGTTTTCAGTTTTAAGATCATCTTTGGCTACACCACCGTGCATTTTTAAAGCCCTAATAGTTGCAACAATTACAACACAGCTAGGTTTTAAATCTGACTTTCTGCATTTAATATCAAGAAATTTTTCTGCACCTAGGTCTGCACCAAATCCTGCTTCTGTAACAACAAAGTCAGCAAGTTTTAGTCCAGTCTTTGTTGCAATTACAGAATTACAACCATGTGCAATATTAGCAAAAGGACCACCGTGAATAATCGCAGGATTGTTTTCTAAAGTTTGAGTAACATTAGGTCTTATTGCATCCTTTAATAACACAGTCATTGGACCGTGTGCTTTTAAGTCTTTAGCATAAACAGGTTTCTTGTCTCTAGTATAAGCAATTGTAATATTTCCTATTCTCTTTTCTAAATCTTCTAAATCATTTGATAAACAAAAGATCGCCATGATTTCAGATGCAACCGTTATATCAAAACCATCTTCTCTTGGAAAACCGTTTGCAACTCCACCTAAGTTTATATTTATAGATCTTAAAGAACGATCGTTCATATCCATTACTCTTTTCCAAACTATTCTTCTAACATCGATATCTAATTTATTCC
>Ga0209632_10001683_pt1 | contig 22118 bp, 18 predicted proteins | sample COG_10_FD_184754 | JGI IMG/M metagenome (GOLD analysis project Ga0209632, IMG submission 184754) | Pelagic Microbial community sample from North Sea - COGITO 998_met_10 (SPAdes) (version 2) | ecosystem: Environmental > Aquatic > Marine > Neritic zone/Coastal water | place: Helgoland, sampling... | reverse complement strand
TTTCTTGAGCACCTTCTTGAACAATTTCTCTAACAGTTTTAGTTTCATCCAATATGGGCTCTTGTGCTAAGTAACCCACAGTATAACCTTCAGAAAAAACAACATCTCCTTGAAAATTTTTATCTAATCCAGCAATAATTTTCATAACTGTAGATTTTCCAGCGCCATTTAGCCCAAGTATTCCAATTTTAGCACCATAAAAAAATGAAAGATGAATATTTTTTATAATTTGTTTTCCTTCGGGTGTTTGTTTTCCAACTTTATTCATTGAAAAAATTATCTTTTTATCGTCTGACATATTTTTTAATTTGTGAAATTATGAGCAAGCCTCAATATATAAATCATTAAATTGTTTACCAACTACTTTATTCGAATAATTATTTAACGCGTAAGATCTAATTTCTTCTGAATCAAAATAATTAGTGTTTTCTATCATGAAATTCATTTCCTTAACTAATTGATCAATATTTCCAGAATCAACCAGCCTACCCAAATCCTTATTAAACATATCTGGAATACCTCCAACTTTAGTTGCTATAAAAGGTGTTCCACAAGAGATTGACTCGATTAATACAAGTGGAAGATTTTCGATATTGCTAAATAAAACAAAAACGTTAGCTTTTTGCATTTCGATGGCAATTTCATGATGATTTTTCTCATTTTCAACTAAAACAGTATTACTAGTTTTTAAATTTTTGATTTTATCTAAAATCCAATTTGTAGATCCATCTCCTATAATTTTAAGAGTTATATTCTTATGAGTTAATTTCTCAAAAGCATTAATAATTCCTGACACATTTTTTATTGAATCATCAAGTGTAGACACATGGAGAAAAGTAAAATGTTTATTGGTTATTTTTGAAATTCCAATTTTGAATTTATTTGTATCAACAACATTGGGGATTATTTTATAATTAGCTTTGTAATTAGCATTTAACATACTAATTTTTAATTGCTGAGAAACAGGGCAAATTGCAGATGAAAATTTAAAGCCTAGCTCTATTAGTTTCAATTCTAATAAACTTAATTTAAACTTCGATAGATCCTGAAATCCATGCCAATTTTCAGAAACGATAAATGGGATTTTGAATCTCCATTTTAAAAATAATGCTTGCCAAATGCCTGGATGCATTATGTTCATGTGAACAATATCAAATTTTATTGATTTTTTTTTGGTTAAAAATTTAAAACCTTTTACAAAAGCAATCAAATAATTTAAATACTTAAAAATTCCTCTTTTGAAATAAACAATAGTAGTTGCTATTTCATGATCCTCAAAGTAATCTATTTCATAATTTTTTACTTTATCATCAGCTACTATATAAAGAACATTAATAGAGTTGTATTTGGAGGAAGCTAAAGCATGATATTTCACAAAATTACCTAAAGTATTGTGAACTCTACTAGGATACCATGAAGATAGAAATAATACATTTTTCATGGTTAGAAATAATTTTTAAGATGATAAATTTGTAATTCTATCCTCTAAAATTTTAATTTGTTTTTCAGCGTCATTTTTCTTCTTGATTTCTAGCTCTACTACATTCTTAGGTGCATTATCTGAAAAACTTGAATTGTTTAGTTTTTTCATTACAGTTTCCAAAAAGCCTTTCTTTTTTATAATTTCTGATTGAATTTTAGAAATTTCGTTTTCAGTGTCAATAGAATCTGTAAAAGGAACGAAAAACTCATTATTATTAACTACAAATGAATATGATCCAGAAATTGAGTCATCTATAAATTCAATATTCGACAAATTACAGATTTTAATTAATTGAGAATCAAATGTTTTGGACCAAGAAGTATTTATCTTCACCTTAAGTTCAAGAATAACTTTATTAGAAATATTATTTTGCTTTCTAAGGTTTCTTAACCCAATTACTATTTCTTGGAAATTTTGAAAATCATCTAAAATTAATGAGTCTAAAGAGTCATTTTCTGGCCATTGAGCATTTACTATGTAAGTATTGTTTCTTGGTTTTAATTGTTGCCAAATCTCCTCGGCAATAAATGGGGTAAATGGATGAATTAGTTTAAGAATTTTTTCTAAAACCAATACTATAGAATCATAAGTTTTTCTGTCAATTGGTTGTAGGTATGCTGGTTTAATCATTTCAAGAAACCAAGAACAGTAATCATCCCAAATAGTTTTATAGGTAAGCATCAAAGCTTCAGAAATTCTAAATTGATCATAGGAACTGTTAATTTTTAAAATATTTTTCGAAACTTTAGATTCTATCCATTTTAATGCAATTAAAGAAGATTCTTCTTGTTTTAAATCCTCATTTATAGTCCAAGATTGAATTAATCTAAATGAATTCCATAATTTATTGGTGAAGTTTCTACCTTGTTCACAAAGACTTCTATCAAATAATAAATCGTTTCCTGCAGGTGATGAAAGTAGCATCCCTACCCTAACTCCATCTGCACCATATTTTTTAATTAATTCTAACGGATCTGGGCTATTCCCTAAAGATTTAGACATTTTTCGGCCAAGTTGGTCTCTTACAATACCAGTGAAATAAACATTTTTAAATGGAGGTTTTCCAACATATTCATATCCAGAAATAATCATTCTAGCAACCCAGAAAAACATTATTTCTGGAGCGGTAACTAAGTCGTTAGTAGGATAATAATATTCTAATTCTTTTTTATCATTAGAGAATCCATTAAAAACAGCAATAGGCCAAATCCATGATGAAAACCAAGTGTCCATAACATCTTCATCCTGAGTTAGATCTTCTAAAGAATACTTTTTGTCAGATTTAGAATTAAGTTTTTGTAAAGCTTCTTCTTTGTTTGGAGCAACAATGAAATCTTTATTTCCTTCGCCGTAAAAATAAGCTGGTATTTGGTGTCCCCACCATAATTGTCTAGAAATACACCAATCTCTAATGTTTTCAACCCAATGTCGGTAAGTATTTTTAAACTTAGATGGATGAAATTGTATAGTATCATTCATTACATTTTCTAACGCAGGAATGCTTAAGTCTTTCATTGAACAAAACCACTGAAGAGATAATCTTGGTTCAATAATTGCATCTGTTCTTTCAGAATAACCAATTTTATTAATGTGATCCTCAATTTTAATTAAATATCCTGTGTTTTCCAGTTCTTCAGCAATTGACTTTCTTACTTCAAACCTATCCTTACCAATATATAATTTGGCATTACTATTTAGTTTACCAGATGAATCTAAAATATTAATGACTTTTAAATTATGTTTTTTACCAAGTTCATAATCATTAGGGTCATGAGCTGGTGTAATTTTCAAACAACCAGTTCCAAATTCCATATCGACATATTCATCAAAAATAATTGGAATAGACCTTCCTAAAAGAGGAACAATAACATTTTTCCCTTTTAAGTTTAAATATCTTTTATCATTTGGATTTATACAAATGGCAGTATCACCAAGTATAGTTTCAGGCCTTGTTGTAGCAACATTAACCCACTCATCATCAGAGTCTTCAACTTTATACCTAACATAGTATAATTTTGAATTCACTTCTTTATAAAAAACTTCCTCATCACTTAAAGCAGTTTTTGCCTGAGGATCCCAATTAATCATTCTTTCTCCTCTATATATAAGCCCCTTTTGATGAAGATCACAAAAGACATTTATAACACTTTTATAATATTTATCATTCATAGTAAAATTAGTTCGTTCCCAGTCACAAGAAGCTCCTAATTTTTTTAATTGATTTAATATTACACCGCCATGTTTATTAGTCCAATCCCAAGCATGTTCTAAGAATTCTTCTCTTGATAAATCTCCTTTTTTAATACCATCTAATCTAAGTTTTTGAACAACTTTAGCTTCAGTAGCAATTGATGCATGATCAGTACCAGGAACCCAACAAGCATTTTTACCAAACATTCTGGCTCGTCTAACTAAAACATCTTGGATTGTATTGTTAAGCATATGCCCCATGTGTAAAACCCCAGTAACATTTGGAGGAGGAATGACAATAGTGTAAGATTCTCTATTATCAGGTTTAGAATTAAATAAACCTTCGTCAAGCCATTTTTGGTACCATTTGTCCTCAGAAACTGAAGAATTGTAAGTTTTTGAAATTCCCATTATTTTTTTCTACAAATACAAAAGTAATTTTACATTTTTAATCTATGATGAATTATTGATTTTTTTTAATAATTAATCCAATTTTGAAGAATTTGTTTACCATATTCCGTTAATATACTTTCAGGATGAAATTGAATTCCAGAAATTTTTAAATCTGTATGCCTAAAAGCCATAGCATAATCCTCAAAATCTTTTGCAGTTACTTTTATATTGCTAGGAATATTATTAATTACCCATGAGTGATAGTGTCCAATATTAAAGTTATTTGGTATGTTTTTAAATAGAAATTGGTGGTCTAAAACTTTTATTTTTGATTGAATTCCGTGCCTTACATTTTTTAAATTCTCAAGTCCAGCTCCAAAATATTGTCCAAGTGCTTGAAACCCTAAGCATACACCAAAAATATTATTTGATAAATGATATCTATCTATAACTTCATTTAGATCTTTATTATCAGATGGAAGACCAGGCCCTGGAGACAATAAAATTTTATGATTTTCAGAAATTTGATCATAATTAATTTCATCATTTCTAAAAATAATTATTTCCCTAAATTGCGGTTCTAAATAATGAACTAAATTATAGGTAAATGAATCGTAATTATCTATTATTATTAATTTACTCAATATTTTATATTTAAAACAATAACTTTTGAAATTATGAATATAATTTACAATCTTGCATATTATATAAAATATTTCAATGAATAATTTTTTATACTACTTCATTATTCTTCCACTCTCCTATTTAAATACTAATATATTATATTTAGTTTCAAATTTTTTAGCTTTTGTTTTAAACAAATTATTAAAGTACAGATATCAAATAATAACTAAAAATTTATCTAAATCTTTTCCCAATAAAACTAAGGGAGAGTTACATAAATTAAGAAATTCATTTTACCATCACTTTAGTGATTTAATTATTGAAAGTTTAAAGGGTTTTACAATTTCAGAAAATCAAATCAAAAAGAAAATTTCTATTAAAAATAAAGAAGTGTTGAATGACTTTGCCTTAAAAGGTCAAAATGTAATTTTAATTGGTGGGCATTTTAATAATTGGGAAATGAGTGCTCAAAAGTTACCATTAGAATGTAAACATGAACTGTTTGCAATTTACAAACCATTGAGTAATAAGTTTTTTGATAAGAAAATGAAATCTTCAAGAGGTAAATTTGGATTGAAAATGATACCTATGAAAGAAACTAAAAATTATTTTAAAACAAGTAATACTAAACCTAGAGCTATTATTTTTGGTTCTGATCAAAGACCGTCAAATCCAAAAAATGCACATTGGACAAATTTTTTAAATCAAGACACAGGTTTCTTATTTGGGGCTGAAAAATATGCAAAAGAATTTAATTGGCCTGTTGTATATGTTAGTATTCAAAAATTAAAAAGAGGTCATTATGATCTTAAATTCGAATTGATCACTAGCAACCCTTTAGTTGAACCATCTGGAAAAATTATTGAATCTTTTGCTTCATTTCTTGAAAGAGATATTATTAATTCACCTCAATTTTGGCTTTGGACACACAATAGATGGAAAAATAATTCGTAACTAACTGTTTTTAAATTACTTATTTAATTTTAATCATTTATAAGCAATAATAAACGAATGTTAAATGTTTAATATAATCAATTTCATAAAAGTTGATATTTAATTTGCACTGTCGATTCAAAACGACATTATTGTTAAACTAAAATCAAAATAAATATGAGAAATCTAAGAAATAAAGTACAATTAATCGGAAATGTAGGAAATGATCCAAAAATTCAAGAAACTAATAATGGTAATAAGTTTGTGAAGCTTTCTATTGCTACTAATAATAGTTATAAAAATAAAGATGGAGAAAAGGTAAAAGATACTCAGTGGCATCCAGTTGTCTTTTGGGGGAAAACAGCTGAAATAGCAGAAAAACACGTTGTTAAAGGTAGAGAAATATATATAGAAGGAACATTGAACCATAGATCATATGAAAATGATAATGGTGAAAAAAAATATGTATATGAAATAGTATCTAATGACTTACTTCTTTTGAATTAACATTTCAAAAAACTCAAGATTTATTAAGAGAGCTTCATATCGAAGCTCTCTTTTTGTTTTCAGGTAAAAAATTAAAAGTTATTTTCTCAAAAATGTACATTATTTATTTGTTAAATTTACAAAATGAAAAATATACTTATTTCTGGTGGATGTGGCTTTGTTGGAAGAAACATGGTTAAAAGACTTGCTCAAGATTCAAATAACAGAATATTATTTATTGATGATTTATCTGTAGGCGAACACCCTGACGTTTGGTTAAACGAAGAAAAAAAAATGCAAGATGATAATTTATGTACTTATTGTTCCGATGGACGTTTGATTTTTATAGAAAATGATTTTAGGCAAATATTATTTAATCTAAACTTAGATTCTGATTTTCTTCAAAAAGAATATGATTTAGATTTTAAAAAATTTAACGATGTATTTCATTTTGCCGCTATCGTTGGTGGAAGGGCTATGATTGATGGCGATCCTATTATGGTAGCTCTAGATTTATCTATTGATTCAGAGTTTTTTTATTGGATTTCCAGACATAAACCAGATCGTGTCTTATATCCTAGTTCAAGTGCTGCTTATCCAGTAGACTTACAAACAGATGGTGGTGCAATTGCTTTGAGCGAAACAGATATTGACTTTAAACAAATGGGGCAACCTGACATGACATATGGTTGGACTAAACTTACTGGTGAGTTTTTGGCTCAAATTACAGCAAAACATTATGGTGTCTCTATCGCATGCATTCGTCCATTTTCTGGATACGGTGAAGATCAAAACTTAACTTATCCAATTCCAGCTATTGCAAAAAGAGCAGCATTAAAGGAAGAACCTTTTGAAGTTTGGGGTTCTGGAAAACAAGGACGCGATTTTGTTCATATTGATGATGTTATTGATGTTACTTTACTTGCAATGGAACATATTTCTGATGGTACAGCAATTAATATTGGCCAAGGAAGGCTAACAAGTTTTTTAGAAATCATTGATTTATTCACAGGGTTTGCTGGTTATAAACCGAACATAAAACCTCTGCTAGACAAACCTGTAGGTGTACATTCAAGATATTGCAATATGGATTATGTGAAAGAAAAATTAGGCTGGGAACCAAAAATTTCAATTGAAGAAGGAATGAGGAGAGTTTACGATAAGCACTGTAAAAATTTATGAGTAAAAGAAAAATAGTTTGTTTTGGTCCTGGGCCGAGTTTCAAAGGGGGAATTTCAAATTATAACACTTCATTAGCCAAAGCTTTAGACAAATTTGAGAATATTGAAGTTCATATAATTTCATGGACTCAACAGTATCCTGCAATTGTTCCTAGAGAGTTCAAAGACAAAACATCAAAAATTGACTTTTTAGATGGTACTGATATTGAAATTAAATATGTAACCGACTATAATAAACCATCTACTTGGTCTGAAACTGTGAATATAATTCTAGAAATTCAGCCGGAGATAGTGATTTTTCAATGGTATAATGCTCAACAGGGATTGCCCTTAAGCAGAATTTCTAAACGTATAAAAGATAAAGGAATCGAATGTCTTTTTGATTTACATTTTGTTGTTCCAAAAGAAAATAGCGCCATTGACTCTTATTTTACAAAAATGGGGCTAAAGCAAGCAAGTAATTTTATAATTCATGCATTAACCACAAAAGAAGAATTGAATATATTATTTCCAAAAGAAGAATTTATTTTATCTACTGATGGTACAAGGAATAATTTAGATAAAAACAGACACTTAATTAAACTTTTTCATCCCGTTTATGATCTTTTTAAATCTCAAGAAGAATTTGATGTAGTTAAATTCAAAAAAGACAACAATTTAAATAAATATGTTTTTTTATATTTTGGATTTATTAGAAAGTACAAAGGACTACACAATGTTATAAGAGCTTTTAAAATTCTAGCTGATAATCGAGATGATGTTTCATTAATAATTTGTGGAGAGTCATTTTGGGACACTTTAGACAGTAAAAAACTATCTACAAAATTCAAAAACTTCATTTTTGGAATTGCAAAAGCATTGTTTTTTAAGAAAAAAGATAATGAAAAAAATTATCGTCCACTTGATCTCATTGATGAACTTGAACTTAATGATAAGGTAATGCTTAAAAATGAGTTTGTCCCTAATGAAGATGTACATAAGTATTTTCAAGTCAGTGATTGTGGGTTACTATTTTATTTACATGCTACTCCCTCAGGTGTTGAGTCTTTAAATTATAATTTTAAATTACCTGTAATAGCTACTAATGTAGGACATTTTCCAGAAACAATTGAAAATGGAGTGAATGGTTATTTAGCAAGAGAAAATGATATTAAAGACATGTCTGAGCAAATGCAAAGAATTATAAAATCACCAATTAATAGAGATAATATTGAAAAGAAAACAAAAGAATTTAGTTGGGAAAACTATTGCAAAGCGATTCTAAATAATTAAAATCAATCATCTAAATTCAATTTCTCTTTAATTTGGTAATTATTTCTAGAATTAGAATTCCTTGAAAGCATTTCCCCTATAAAACCTGCTAAAAAAAACTGTACACCAATTATAATTGAGGATAGAGCAACATAAAATTCAGTTCTGTTTGCAATTAATTTTGAACCCTTATTTAATAAGATTTTATCTACTCCAATATAGATTAAAAAGGAAAAACCTAATAATGAAACAATTAATCCTAATGATCCAAAAAGATGCATAGGTCTTTTTCCAAATTTACCTATAAATGTTATACTAAAAAGATCTAAAAATCCAAAAACAAAACGCTCTAATCCAAATTTAGTTACGCCAAATTTTCTTGATTGGTGTTTGACAACTTTTTCTGTTATATTTTGAAAGCCAGCCCATTTAGCAATTAATGGTATATATCTATGCATTTCTCCATAAACTTCAATATTTTTAACTACTTCGTTTTTGTAAGCTTTTAATCCGCAGTTCATATCATTTAATTTTATTCCTGAAACTCTTCTAGTCACTGCGTTGTATAACTTGGTAGGAATAGTTTTAGAAAGAGGATCTTTTCTATGTTTTTTCCAACCTGATACAATATCATAACCGTCATCCACAATCATTTTATATAATTCTGGAATTTCATCTGGAGAATCTTGCAAGTCTGCATCCATAGTTATAACAACATTTCCTTTTGCAGATTCAAAACCAACATTTAATGCTGCTGACTTTCCGTAATTTCTTCTAAAAGAAATTCCTTTAATATTTTCATTTTGGAGTTGTAAATTACAGATAACATCCCATGACATATCATCACTGCCATCGTCAATAAAAATTATTTCGTAACTTAATTTAGTTTTTTGAACTACCTTTTTTATCCAGGTAGAAAGCTCGGTTAGTGAATCAGCTTCATTTAATAAAGGAATTACAATAGATAAATCTATTTTCATAATACAAATATATTGAAGTTTATTAATAGCATTTGTTAATTCTTTTTAATTAAATATTTTATTTAGTTCTATTAATAGAATTATATTGGCGTTCAGAATATTTGACTTCTTATATTAAAGTTAAAAATTATAAATGAAAGCACTTTTTTTAAAAGAATTAAGATCTTATTTAAGTTCCATAATAGGTTATGTTGCTATATGTGTTTTCTTGATTACTTCAGGTTTTTTTGTTTGGATTTTGCCTGGGGTAAATAATATCATAGATATGGGAGAATCTAGTTTGCAAACTTTTTTTTCACAAGCTCCAGGCATATTGATGTTTCTATTTCCTGCCTTTACAATGAGGTGCTTTGCAGAAGAAAAGAAATCCGGAACATTAGAATTATTAATTACTCAACCAATTTCAATATTCAAAATAATTCTATCAAAATATCTTGCTGCTAGTGTTTTAGCTGTTTTAACAATTTTACCAACATTAATATACTATGCTAGTATTAATAAAATGGGTGAAATCCAAGGGAATATTGACCACCCTTCAACAATAGGAAGTTATTTAGGACTAATATTATTAAGTGTGACATTTGTGTCTATAGGTATTTTAGCATCAAGTCTTTCAAAAAATCAAGTAATTGGCTTTTTACTAGGCCTATTCCTGAACTTTCTAATTTATGTTGGTTTTACTTATTTAGCAGTACTTGCTGGAGATCCTATTGATTACTATTTGATGAAGTTGAGTATGTTAGATCATTTCAACTCTTTACAAAGAGGTATAATAGATTCTAGGGACATTATTTACTTTTTTTCTTTAATAGTTTTAAATTTATATTTGACAAAAACTGTTCTTAGCTCAAAATAATGAGAACACTCTTATATAAATATAAATCTCTTTCAAACTTATCATTAATTATTTTATTGTTGGTGATTTTTAATTTATTATCTAGTAATTTTTTTTTCAGGATAGACTTATCTTCAGATCAAATTCACTCTTTGTCACCCCACACGAAAAGTTTATTGTTAAATCTAGATGAAATAATTAGTGCTGATGTTTATTTAGAAGGTGATTTCCCAGCTGAAATAGAAAAACTCAAGAAAGCCCTCTCTGAAAAGCTTGACGAGTTTAAAGCATATGGTGGAGAGAATTTTAAATTTAATTTTATTAATCTTGATGAAGACTCTAAACTTTCTAAAGAATTTAAAAATCAAGTCTATAAAGATGGATTAGATTATAGTGATGTTTTAATATCTAGAGACAGTAAACAGGAAGTTGTAAGGATTTGGCCAGGAATTCTCTTAAGAATGGGTGATGCAGCTGCAATACCAATTCAGCTATTACAAAAGGGAAAGTTCCCTATTTCACAAATGATTATTAACCAGTTTAATGATCAATTAGAATATAACATCATAATGGGAATAAATAAACTCTTAAATCCCGAAACCAAAAGGATAAAATTTTTAAGAGGCCATGGTGAATTAGATAACGCTGATGCCTGGATTATAAGAGACCAATTAATTAAATATTATGATGTTGACACTATAAGAATAAAGCAACTTAAATCTAAATATTATAACGAATCTATTGATGTTTCTAATTATAAATATGATTCTCTAATCAATAATAAAGTAGACTCTATTAATATTTCAAAAAGAATAATACCAATTTTTGATGAAAAAGGAAATCCAAACAAAAATGCAAAGAGATTCATCACAAGGTCGTTTCAAAATAAGGAGATTTCAAATTCCATGAAAAACCCTTTGAAAATAAGTGAAGATTTAGATGTTCTTAAAGAAACTGATTTATTAATCATTGCAAAACCTAGATTTTCATTTTCAGAAAAAGAATTATTTATAATCGATCAATACATAATGAAAGGTGGAAAAATTATTTGGTTAGTAGATATGTTAGATGTTCAAGAGTTAGATTTGATTGATACTAATATCACCTATGCAAACCCAATTAAGCACGAACTTCAGCAATTTCTTTTTAAATACGGAGCTAGATTTAACGTAAACATGGTTAATGACGCACGTTGTTCTCCCGTAATGAGAGAAGATGGTCTTGGGAGAATTCCAAATTGGTATTTTTACCCTCTTCTTCATTTAGACCAGCCATCAAAATTTTTAAATAATGTTGGCCCAATTAAAACAAGGTATGTCTGCTCTGTAGATACAGTTGGAGAAAATAATTTAAAAAAAACTCCTCTTCTTAATACCTCCTCAGAATTTAAAGTTTTAAGACAAACTTCAGTTAATTATCAAAATTTGTTCAATTATAACCCAAGAAATTTTGATATTGATCCTCAGTCCCCTATTCCTGTTTGCGGTTGGCTATTTGAAGGTGTTTTTAAATCAAACTATGAAAATAGGTCAGTAAGTAAAGATTTTAATAAGTTTATTTCTAACCCATTAGTTAAATTTAAAACTAAAAGTAAACCAACTAAAATGGTTTTTATTGGAGATGGAGATATAATTAGGAATGATTTCATAAAAACTAATAATCAAATAAAACCTGTTTTATTGTCTTTTGAAAGTGCAGATTATGGTACAGAAAACTTCTTTCCTAGATATGGAAATGGTACTTTTTTTCAAAATATTGTTGATGAACTTCTAGACAAAGGTGAGTTAATACCATTAAGATCAAAAATGAATATGCCTAGACTATTAACTAAAGAAAGTTTTAATCAAAGAAGTTTTTGGCAAATTATAAATATTGCGTTACCACTTCTACTAATTATAATTTTTGGTTTAGTTAATCAATACTTAAGAAGAAAGAAATATGAATAAGAATACTTACATTTCATTATTAATTATATTGAATTTATTTACTCTTTCAAACTGTAAAAACAGTTCTAACTTATTAGATTTAAACAACTTTGCTGTAAAAGACACTGCAAAAATTATAAAATTCAAAATTTCTGATACCGAAAAAAACAGTATTGTCATTTCTAGAAATAACAATCTTAATATATGGAAAATTGAGGGTTCAGATTACTTAGCTAATCAATCAAGTGTTGATTTATTAATGGAAACTTTTTATAGAGTAAGAGTTAAACAAGATGTGCCAAATACTACATTTAATACAGTTATAAATAGACTTTCAGTAAGACACAAAAAAGTTGAGATTTTTTTTAATAATGATTCCCCTTTTAAAACATGGTATATTGGTTCTCCTACCCAAGACCATATGGGAACTTATATGTTACTACAAAATAAAAATCAAAAAAGCTCCAAACCATATATTACCTACAAACCTGGAATGTATGGATCATTAGATGTTAGGTTTTTCACAGATTGGAAAGGATGGCGGTCTCCAAAAATTTTTAATTATTCGAATCCAAAAAAGATTAAAAAAATTGAGGTCAATTTTAATGAAAAACCAAATGAAACTTACACTATATCTTATATAAATGATACAATTAAATTATTTGATATAAATAATAAAACTCTGTCTAAATATGATACTATTCAAGTGAAACACTATTTATCACATTTTAATAATATTAGTTACAACAAAATAATTTTTCAAAAGCAACAGTTTTTAGACTCAGTTTTTAAAAATAAACCCCACTATTCATTTATACTTACTGATATTTTAAATCATAAAATAAATGTTGATTTTTGGAAAATTAAAGATGAAAATTCTTCAACAGGATGGGATGTTGAATATGGATATATTAGAATTAATAAAAATAATGAACTTTTAAGAGCTCAATATTTTAATTGGGAAATCTTATTTAAGCCCCTATCTTTCTATACTAATAGATATTATTAATTATGTGTTAATAAGTAAGGTTAGATCTAATAGTATATTATTAATACTATTCAGATATTTATAACTCAAATATTAGATTTATGAAGTTTATAGTTTCTAGCCAAACATTACTAAAACAATTACAGTCCATAGGTGGAGTTCTTAACAGTTCTAATACATTACCAATATTAGATAATTTTTTATTTGAAATCAATGATCAGAAGTTAACTATTTCTTGTTCTGATTTAGAATCTACAATGACATCTACTATACCAATTGATGCTAAAAGTGAAGGTAATATTGCTATTCCTGCTAAAATGCTTTTGGATATTCTTAAAACATTTCCTAATCACCCTCTAACCTTCTCCATAGACGAAAAAATGGGTATTGAAATTTCTTCTGATTATGGGAAATATAAGTTAAGTGGTTTTTCTGGTGCCGAATTTCCTAAATCTCCAGTTATTGAAGCACCTTCAACTGTTACGATAAGTAGTTTTATTTTCCAAAGAGCTATTGAAAAAACTATTTTTGCATCAGGAAATGATGATTTAAGACCTGTGATGAGTGGTATTTTCGTTCAATTATCAGAATCTGACTTAACTTTTGTTGCTACTGACGCTCATAAACTAGTTAGGTATACAAGAAATGATGTTAAATCTTCTTCACCTGCTTCTTTTATAGTTCCTAAAAAGCCAATGAATTTACTTAAAGTACTTTTGCAAAATTTTGATGGTGATGTCACAATAAACTATAATGAATCTAACGCTAGTATAGCATTTAATGATATTCTACTAACTTGTAGATTAGTTGATGGGAAATACCCTAACTATGATGCTGTTATTCCAAAAGAAAACCCAAATAGATTAACTGTTGACAGAAATTCTTTCTTTCAATCTATTAAAAGAGTAAGTATTTTTGCAAATAAAACTACTCACCAAGTTAGATTAAAAATTAACGGAAGTGAGTTAAATATTAGTGCTGAAGATGTAGACTTTTCAAATGAAGCGAATGAACGTCTAACCTGTTCATACGAAGGAGAATCTATGGAAATAGGTTTTAATTCTAGATTTTTAAATGAAATGCTCCAAAATACAGATTCGGATAATGTTATTTTTGAGTTAAGTGCTCCAAATAGAGCTGGTATATTAATTCCAGATAATAGTGATGATGGAGAAGATATTCTAATGCTCGTAATGCCAGTAATGCTTAATTCTTAGATAGTTTTATAATTATTAAGTGTACTAATTATTATTTCAATACAATTATCCAATTGTTCTTTAGTTATTGTCAAGGGTGGTGCAAACCTTATTATATTTCCGTGTGTTGGCTTAGCCAACAAACCATTTTCCTTCATTTGAACACATAAATTCCAAGCAGTTTCACTATTTTCAGAATCATTTATCACAATTGCATTTAGGAGCCCTTTTCCTCTTATTAAATGAACTAAAGTTGATGATTTAATAAAATCATTTAGTTTTTCTCTAAAATAAACTCCTAATTCATACGCATTTTCAGAAAGCTTTTCTTCAACAATAACTTCTAGTGCAGCTTTTGCAACAACGCAAGCTAAAGGATTACCGCCAAAAGTTGAACCATGTTCACCCGGTTTAATACACATCATTATTTCATCATTTGCTAAAACAGCAGAAACAGGAAAAACACCACCAGATAAAGCTTTGCCTAAAATTAATATATCAGGTTTTGAATTCTCATAATCAGAAGCAAGCATTTTTCCAGTTCTTCCAATTCCTGTTTGAACTTCATCAGCAATATATAAAACGTTGTACTTGTTACATAAATTTCTAACTCCTTCTAAATAACCTTCGTCGGGAACTACAACACCTGCTTCACCTTGTATAGGTTCAACCATAAAAGCAGCTACATTTGGGTCTTTAAGCTCATTTTCCAAAGCATTTAAATCATTGTAGGGAATTAAATCATATCCTGGCATAAAAGGACCAAAATCTTTATAGGATAATGGATCGTCGGAAGAAGAAATAGCAGCTAAGGTTCTACCCCAAAAATTTCCTTTTGCAAATATTATTCTAGCTTTATTTTCTGGAATCCCTTTTTTTAAATAACCCCATTTTCTAGCTAATTTGTTAGATGTTTCGCCACCTTCTACCCCTGTATTCATTGGTAATACCTTATCGTATCCAAATAAATTACATATATATTTTTCATAAGGACCTAATTCAGAATTATAAAAGGCACGACTTGTTAAAGTCAATTTCTTTGATTGGTTTATTAAAGCATTGATAATTTTAGGATGACAGTGACCTTGATTAACAGCTGAATATGCAGATAAAAAGTCATAAAATTTATTTCCCTCACAGTCCCAAACAAAGACACCCTCTCCTCTATCTAAAACTACTGGAAGTGGATGGTAATTGTGAGCACCAAAATTATTTTCTAATTGCATTAAAGAATTTGAATCCATCGCTATTGTTTTTTGTAAATATAATAATTCGTTTATTTAGAGGAATTAATTATTTAAATAAGTAACATATAAAGTATAATTAATTTTCTTTGTAGAATGTCAAATCAAAAAACCATAAATAACTCAAGAAAAAAAATTATTTCTGTAACTGGAAAAGCAATTAAAGATTTTACTATGATTGCTAAGGGGGATAAAATAATGGTTTGTATTTCAGGTGGAAAAGATAGCTATACAATGCTAGAAATGTTTATTCATTTTCAAAAATATGGAAATATTGATTTTGAATTTATAGTGGTTAACATGGATCAGAAACAACCTGGTTTTCCTACAGAAATCTTACCCAAATACTTAACTGCTCTTGGTGTGAATTTCAAAATTATAGAAAAAGATACTTATAGTATCGTAAAAGATAAAATTCCCGAAGGGAAAACAATGTGTAGTTTATGCTCAAGACTTAGGCGTGGAACCTTATACGATACTGCTAGAGAACTAAAATGTAATAAAATTGCTTTGGGACATCATATGGATGATATAATTGAAACCTACTTTCTTAATCTTTTTTTTAGTGGCAAAATGGAAGCTATGCCTCCAAAATATCTAATAGATAAGAAAGATTTAATGGTTATAAGACCTCTTTCATATTGTAAAGAAGGAGATATTCAAATATATTCTGATTTAGTTAAACACCCTATAATCCCTTGTAATCTTTGTGGTTCACAGACAAACTTACAGAGAAAAAAAATCAAAGAACTAATAAAAGAATGGGAACTAATTTATCCAAATAGAAAAGCTATAATTTTTAACTCTTTACAAAATATATCACCATCACACTTATTAGACAGAAATATATTTGATTTTGACAAACTAAAACCAGTAAAGGATGCTAACTTATTTGTGTAGTTAGGTTTTAAGCTGTTTAATAATTGTAATATTATTAGACGTTCCAGAAAAATGATACTTTGAATTAGAATAATTGATTTTTAACTTTTTAACTTTAAATCCAACACCCCATGATAACCCAGTTGTTCCTGGTCTTGATTGTGGTTGAAGTTCCTTTCTTGAAAATATGTCATAACCAAAACGAATATTAAAATTATCTGAGAATAATAATTCAGAAGCAAATACTAAATGATTGAAAAAGTTAGAGGACAATTGTCGAAAACTAGACAAATCATCAGAACTATTAGTGGACTGAGAAATATTCCAATTATTTAAATGGTGATAGCAAACGTGAAATCTAATTGGTGCATGCTTAAGCTTCGTATTTAATCCAATTATAGAATTTAACGGTAATTTACTTTTATAATTCAATGACTCATTATAGTCTTTAATAGTGGTTCCGATATTACTTACTAATAAATATGCACCAAACTGTTTTTGATCATTAAAGTAAGTCAAACTAAAATCTGTTCCAATTGCATAGGATTTGTATTGTTCATAAACTGATGATATAAATTTAAGATTAACTCCAATTTTTAAGTTCTCATGAAGATCTTTTGAATGACCTATTTGAAAAACCCAATCATTTGCAGAAAAAGAATTTCCTAAATTTACGCCTGATGCATCATAATAATCAAATTTGCCATAGTTATTATAGAATAGAGTAGTTGAAAAAACTCCTTTATCTTTTATCTTAAAATTATAATTTACCATACCAAAGTCCGAATCTGCAAAATGGTTGTTATAATTTATAACTAATTGTTTATTTTGATCATTATTTAAATTTGAAGGTAAAAAAATAGATAATGATGCGTCAGAATCAAATACTCCAATTGGATATCCTCCAAGGGACGAATTTCTAGAAGTACAATTATTATTTAGAATTGAATATGAGGTTAGGTTCTGCTGAGTTAAGCAAATACCAAATTGTAAAAGACAAATGATCAATAGCTTTGATCTTAACATAAATTTAAAACGAATAAAACTAATCTTTATTATTATACATTAAATCTAAAATGCATTATATCCCCATCACTAAGAATATATTCTTTTCCTTGTATCATTAATTTACCAGCTTCTTTAACAGCAATTTCAGACTCATATTTTAAAAAGTCTTCAAACTTTATAACTTCAGCTTTTATAAAACCTTTTTCAAAATCAGTATGTATAACTCCAGCAGCCTGAGGTGCTGTCATTCCTTTTTTTATGGTCCAAGCTCGAACTTCTTTTTCACCAGCAGTAAAATATGTTTGCAAATTTAAAAGTGAATAAGCTTTCTTAATAAGTTTACTTACACCAGGTTCGTCTAGTTCTAGATCATCCAAAAACATTTTTCTTTCCTCAAAGTCTGTCAGCTCAGCTATATCAGCTTCGATAGCTGCTCCTAGGATAAGGATCTCTGCATTTTCGTCAGAAATAAGATTTTTTATCATATCTACATGATTATTTCCTTTGTTAACTGAATTCTCATCTACATTACAAACATAAATAACTGGTTTAGCTGTAATTAATTGTAACTCATCTAATGTTTTAAATGTACTTTCTTCTAAATCAAGAGATCTTATAGATTTCCCTTTTAACAAATGGTCTCTAGCCTTTACATAAAGATTGTAAGCACGACTTGCTTCTTTGTCACCTGTCTTTGCCTTTCTTTCTGATGATGTAATTCTTTTTTCTAATGTTTCTAAATCTTTAAGTTGAAGTTCTAAGTCAATTATTTCTTTATCTGAAACTGGATCAACTTTTCCATCGACGTGAATTACGTTATCATCATCAAAACACCTTATAACATGTATTATTGAGTCAACCTCTCTAATATTGGCTAAAAATTGATTTCCTAAACCTTCCCCTTTATGAGCACCCTTTACTAAACCTGCAATATCTACAATTTCAATTGTTGTTGGAATTACTTTTTCTGGATTAACAAGTTTTTCTAAATCACTCAATCTATTATCAGGAACAGTAATTGTTCCTATATTAGGTTCTATTGTACAGAAAGGGAAATTTGCAGATTGTGCCTTTGCATTAGAAAGACAATTAAAGAGCGTTGACTTTCCAACATTAGGAAGTCCTACTATTCCACATTTTAATGCCATTTATCTATTTTTAAGGATTTTAATCTTTCTATTTTGAAATGATTTGAACGGTTCCTTTTGTTTTACCGATTCCCTGATTGTAAGTAATGAAATAATAATAAGTTCCACCACTAAGTTTACTTCCATTGGTATTTAAACCATTCCATTGATTTTGATAGTTTGAAGCTTCATATACAAGTTTACCCCATCTATTTAAAATAGTTATATTAACATCATCATAAATTTTAGCATATTTGGTTATGAAAAAATCGTTTAAGCCATCTCCATTAGGTGTAATAATATTAGGTATTACACAATCTTCAATTATTAAATCATTTTCTGATATTTCTTCACCACATTGATTAGAAACTGATAGTTTTATAGTACTTATTCCTGCATCAGAATAATAGCTTCCTATTATTCTTAACGTATCTCCCAAAGAAAGAGTATCTGAATAATTATCAAACCAACGATATATAAAATTACTATTCGAACTATCAAGTATTGTTAAGACTTCTTGATCTAAACAAATAGTATCTAAAGAAAATTGCTTAGCAATTGGTTCTGCAATCAAATTAATAATATTAGTTAATGTATCATTACAAAACAAGTCAAATAAGTTCATAACATAAGTACCTGATTCTGAAGCCGTAATCATTGGATTAGCTACAGTATTATTTGGGTCGAAAGATATATTACCGTTGTTACTAGTGTAGGACCATTCCCCACCAGAACTAGTTAAATAATTATTATTATAATCAAATACATCACCGCATGTTGTTGTATCTCCAATAATGGAACCACCTAATTCAACAACAATTTCTATAATTGTATCATAAATACAACCGAATTCATCTTCAACTTCAAATTTATAGTCATAAGTTCCAGTACTAGGAGGATTTATAACAATATTCGTGTCTAGAATAGATACAATTGTTGTTTCAGTTGTATCTACTTCTACCCAATTTGCAGAAATTATGGAAGTTGAATAGGTTACTTGGTTAGGGCTTAAAATGCTATTAAAATATATTCCCCATTCACAAATAAATCCATCATCAAAAATAAAGTTGTCTCTTACTGTCAAAGTCCAAGTTCCGTTTACTGGACAACCTACTAAAGAAGGTAAATACGTTTCTTCTGGTTCGTATAATCCTGGAACAACCATAACACCTGGTGATTGTCCAGATGCAGCGATAGTGTTATATCCATTAACAAATGCTGGCATAGCATTGTTTAAATTAGAAAAACAATATTGTTCACAATCGCCTACATTTCCTGTATTGTCATCGAAAGCCCCACCAAGAAAATCATTTCCTCCACCAAAACCACCAGGAAATAAACCACCTGCAGTAGTCGAACTATTAAAAATATTAACACTTTGACCAGATGGACAAGTTAGTTTCATTTCTAAATCACCTAGATAAGAATGTTCCATTTTAACACACATTTTTTCAATATCATTAGGGTTTTGAATTGTAGCACCTGTTAAAAATCCAGAAATAGTAATATCAGTAGTATAGTTTGTTCCAGAACCATCAGGTAAATAAGTTAAACTACCAAAAACTCCTCCAAGAGGGAAATTAGAAAGTACTGGATCAACACCTACAGTATCAGTACCAGTAACTCCACCGTATAATTCGCTCATTCTACCCAAACAAATTGGTGATTGAGTAGTACCACAACTTGAAAATATAGGTTTTGTAGATACTCTAATTTTGCATACGCTATAATAAAACTTGCCAATTGAATCTTCAATCTTTAGGGTAAGTAAATAACCATTGCTTGATGAAGGTGTAAATAAAAAAGAATTCGTATTGATTGGTAGAGATCCATCACTTAGTTCCCAAGTTGTTGTATAATTAGTTGATTGCATATATCCACCACCACTTAAAGCAGCTGAATCTCCACCAGGTTCGTAAGGGAAATATGGCTCCGCAACAAATTCAATAATGTCACCAAAACAAATATCTACAAATCCAGTGTCTATAGGATTTAAATCATTAATTGTATCTCCAGAACCATTTGATGTTCCAGTTGTTATATATGCACTTAAATGGTTTGTAAATGGCTGAGGCAAATTGGAACATGAAATAAATGCATCCCATCCAGTACCTTGTAAAGATGCGTCGCTTACAAATTTGAAAGTTAAACAACCAGAAGTATTTGACCATGAAGCAGGAAGATAAATCCCATTTGGATATGTAGAATCATTAATAGCAGCAAGTAATGGGTCATTCACAGTAGGTCCATCGAAGACATATAAAGTATCTGAAGGGTCTATATTTAAAGAGTAAACAGCAGTGTTTCCAAAGGTTACAAACATCTTAGATCCAGTAGCGTCAGGACAAAGTGTAATTGTCTCATTTTCATTTGAAGTGTAGGGTGCTACTCCACCTGCATCCGTAAAGTTAGAAATTAAAGGATTATTGAAATCTACATCACAATTACATTCACCATTTGTTGTTGTAGATGTCCAATCATTGTCACTAATTGAAACAACTGGCCCCTGACTAAAGATGTTGTTAAATAAGATAATATTTAAAACAATTATTTGAGATAATTTTCTAATCATTTGAATTCATTTCACTTTTAATATGATCAATTGATTTTATAACTAATAAAATATTTAAATTATAAACAAAATAATATCTATAATCATCAATTGAAAAATTCACGTCTAAACTTAGTAAATCTATTTTTGAAGTGTCTTCTATGTAAATTTCACCTGACAACCTGCTTTTATAATCTTTATTTTCAGGAACATCACCAAAATAATAACCATTGCTATTTAAATATTTGATATTTTTAGATAAAGATAGAAAGTTAGAAACATCTTTGTTAATATTATTATATGCCTTGTTTTCTTGAGAAAATAAAATATTAAATGTGTATAGTAATAAAATAATTAAAAAACTTTTTTTCATACCTCCAATAATACAATTTAATATTTATTATAGCTCAATAAGTTTAATAATATTCTATAATAATTGGATTATTTTATAATAATTATAAATAATAGTCAATTCAAAATAATCAAAATAGTTACTGAAAGTTGTTAACACTTATATTATAGAATAACTATATGTTTATTTTTGATAAATAAATAAATTTATGAATGAAATTAATTTAAAAGAATTAGAGGATTTTTCAAGTCAAGTTAGGCGTGATATTTTAAGGATGGTTCATGGTCAAAACTCTGGTCATCCAGGGGGTTCTTTAGGATGTGTAGAATTTTTCACCTCAATATTCAAAGCTGTGATGAATCATAATAATAATTTTTCTATGGATGGTAAAAATGAAGATTTATTTTTTCTATCTAATGGTCATATTTCACCTGTATTGTATTCTGTTTTGGCAAGAACTGGATATTTTCCAATTAATGAATTAAATACTTT
>Ga0209632_10001680_pt1 | contig 22146 bp, 8 predicted proteins | sample COG_10_FD_184754 | JGI IMG/M metagenome (GOLD analysis project Ga0209632, IMG submission 184754) | Pelagic Microbial community sample from North Sea - COGITO 998_met_10 (SPAdes) (version 2) | ecosystem: Environmental > Aquatic > Marine > Neritic zone/Coastal water | place: Helgoland, sampling... | reverse complement strand
AAAACACCACTAACTTCTATTTCGTCTGCAACATTTGACAGCCTTTCATTATTACAACAGCTGTCTTTGGCATACAATGAACTGTCTTTTCTGCCTGAAGAAATATTTTTCAATTTAACTTCTCTCATTGCATTAAGTCTTCAATACAATAGATTGACCGCGCTTCCAGAACTCATTTTTTCAAAACTTACTGCCTTGGAAATTCTTACTTTAAATTCAAATTATTTGACAGAAATTGTTCCAAAATTATTTGACAATCTCACGCAATTAAATTGGCTGAGTCTGCAAGGAAATCTTTTGCAGTCATTACCAGTAGACATATTTTATTTTAATTTGGCAGATAATTCATCTATGTTATTTTTAAATCTGAATCCCTGGAATTGTTCTTCGTCAACGGATCTAAATACTACATGTCTTGTTGAAATTTTACACAATAGTCCATCGGTATTTCAGGCCGTCAAAAATGCATTTCAGCAGTTTGGCGGAGCAGGCATAATTGTTGACCCAGATGCTGGCACCTACAATCAAGGCGTTTTTTGTAAAACGCCGGTGCCGTCTTTGATAACCATAAATTCAACTTGTGCACAGCCGCCTTCTCCGCCACCGCCAGCGCCATCAAATGTCACTTCGTTGCCGCATTCTTTTGATATTCGCATACAAAGTATCGGTTCTGTTCCAATTGTTCCGTCTGTCGTTGGGTTTTGTACAGCCGTGGCAACTGTGGCAACGACAACTATAAGTACAACCACAACCACAACAACCACAACAACGTCAACACAGAATAAACTTTGCGGGTTTATGGGCAACGATCCTTCAGGTACAACGTATGCTTATCAAACTCCGCCCAATAACGGAAATAATCCTTGCGCGACAACACAGTATCACAGATGGTATTTTGGTCCAACTGGCGGACATAAACCAAAATGGTTCATGTGGCCAGATTATGCTGTTTTTGGGCCAATTTATTCTACATGTGACAATGATTTGGAATGCCAACGCGCCGAACCAGCCATGTTAAAAGGCGTTGTGCAGACAATAAATAACACACGGGCAATGTGTGGAATTGATGATGCAGTTTCAAACATATACGGAGGCAGTTTTGGTAATTACTCTTATGTAAATGGCTGCCAGGGACAAAAAAGAGAACAAAGTACCCTGTGTGAAGTTTACCCAACACCCACCAGTTTTAATCCTAGCCCATTTCCGGAGGGATCAAAAGATTCCTCTCTTTATGCATATCGGTGTCTTCCATCACCGTCCTTGGCTGCGGCGACAGCATTAAAACTATGTTCGAATACAACGTTTTTTACATCGACGGCTAAGGATGGCAAATTTTCCCTCACAACAGAAGATTTTATTAACGTAAAAAATGGAACTGGGTTTGTCAATGCAAACCATCAGATCATCACAAATGATGTCACAGCTATTGGATGCGATCAAAATAAGTGTCTCTATCCAGAACTCTCAACAGACACGGCGTGGCAGAATTTCGCATACCAACAAAACAGCTACATACCTCCCAACACAATTGAAACTATAACTTTACACCAACTACCTGTGCCACCAGAATCTACACCTGAATGTTTACGACTATCGTTTAGTCATGCTATCCAGCTTGTTCAGTTTGGCGTATACCAGCCATCTAACCAATCTGAAATCAATGTTGCACATGTGCCACAGCCCTACATTAGTAATGTCACATCAGGCAGATCCTTCAACATCACTGTTCGACATCCATATCTTGGTATTCCGCTGACGGTGGATGTAGCCTACAGTCTGCAGACGTGCGACACCCCCGACTCTTTTACTGAAAGAAATTATATTTCCATCAAAGCACAGCCAGTCATTAATTACCAAAATGCAATACAGCAGGAAAAAACCTGTTTGCTTACACCCAACCCTGCAGCGGATTGCGTCTTCAAGTTTCAGATCCCCGACTTACCTACACTCCATAACTATACTGTAACCGTAGACATTGTCAAATGGCCGTGCACGGCATTATATTCGTCAACTTATGCCAACAATATCCCCCTTCAATCTTTGGCGGAAAATGGCATGTGGTCAATGCTGATGTATGCAGGCGAATGCATCAACATCACAGGAGGCCAGGCGTTTATTCACGACCCTGAAAATGATATCCCAGTATTCACCGTTCTCGACAAAAATATGACCTCAATACAGTGGAATCCGTTAAACACGTCTAATCAATCCCACAATACGGCGTTGCCTGGCTTTCAAACTGTTTTTCAGACTGTTCGATCTCAATCTGCCTACCTAGCAGATGAATCAAAAAAGAAGCGTTTTTTTTACACGGATCCTTGCTACCAATTCTGGCAAACACGCGATGCATTCAATTTGTTTGAAAATCCAGTTTACAATGCAGACAGTGTTGATTACATTATCGACAGCTGCCAGTTCATCATGTACAAAGTACAAGCGCCATGCGCTTTCTATTGGACAAACACGTTTCTCAAAATCAAAGACGACGACGATGCAGCAGGCCTGACCTGCTATTTTTTTGTTTCACATGTGTACAAAGAAGGTTCAAATGACTTTAATGTATTTAGTCTTTCCGAATCCCAGCCATCAAATTTTCAGCCAATTATACATTATCGGCAAGCTGGATTGCAATTGCCTCTACAGCTAAACAATTTTCAGATTGCGCAGCCATCGTATTTTCATGCAGTGCCCGCAACCCTGTTAACGACTGCTTCCACCCCACTGCTGTTTAAAAATTATTTTCCAAATAATAAGCCTTTTTATAAGGCCACATATGTTACCGCCGGTGAAGCTGGGGTGCTCTTAAAGCCAGGACAGCTTGCAGCCGTACTTCTTAATTCTGCGACAATAATCAGAGACCCAACTCAAAATGAAGAAACGCTGTTTTTTTATCCATCGGCAGTTTCAAACAATACGCAGATCACACTGTATTTACAAAATATCACATCGCCATCAGCTTTTTTTATTCGGCCGTGGAATTTATGGGAATATGGCAATCCCATGACCTTTCTAAAAACCGTGTAATTGAATAAAAAGTCGTTTTAATTTTGCATGACTATATACCCATTTGTATTCGGCACACTTATACAAAAAGAAAAATTAATCACCATGGACGTTAGAGACGAACGAGACAGAAAACGTCAACGCGACAGCGAAGCCGGTTCAAAAAGTCCCGAACCCATACAAAGCAACGAATCTATTTTCCGATATATTACAAATGACTACATCAGAACGGTTTCTCCAAACATTATTCGCGAAACACCTCCCCCATTTCCCGCCTCCTATGTTCCAGTTGAGCGAGAATATCCAGTACAAGATGAAGAAAATCGAATCAATAAAACGATCTTGATAGATAAGATTGAAAATATGGAACGCTACATTGTTGAATTTGAAAATTCTTTTCCAAACGAAAAATTGTATCGAGAAATGTATATTCCTGGCACATTGATAAAACAAATAGATTACAACGATATGCGTAGAATGTATAAGCACTATCTGGATATTACCAAACAGTATAGACAGTTGCTTCTTCTCAAATTTAAACAGTTGATGAAACGTGTTGAACCAGGTCAACCATATGAGATCGACGAAAATATCTTGTTTCCTGATCTTTTGGATTTATACAAATATAATCTGCTGACTATGGTTCGTAGTACAGAAGAAATATTAGATCGCCGCCATACTGCCCATGCCAAACACATGAATAGCTTGTCTTGCCTTGATCAAATTCGAACGTACAAACTATCAATCGAACGAATCAAAAAAAGGCGCCCAGAATTTGAAAATTGGGTACACGACGGTGACAAAAATAACAGATTATTTCAAGAAATACAAAGAAATGATGCCAAAGTACACTCTCTTTTGTGCGCTGCTTCAAGATGTATGTTAGAATCACTACAAATCTACGAGAAAGAAGACAGGTCTTGAATAACCTTACGTTCCAAAAATTTCAAACTTGCAATTTTTAAAATAAACACAATTATTTATTTTTTAAAATGTATTTGTAATTCTGTGTTTTTACTTTTGTCATTCTACAAGAGCTCAAAAATATAATATGGGCGTATTTTTTAATATTGCTTTCTGTATTGGGGTTCTCATACAGTGCACCCATGCTTTTACAGCAGTATGTGTGTGTGTACGGAGCAGGGCCATAGAAACGAGTATTACCGCTACACCTTTAATTAGTATTTTGATTCCTAGTTTTCGAAAAACGACAACCACTGAGGATGATGCTCATCTGTATGTGGCCATTGACAGCGACGACACTTTTTGGCTAAAACGTGTCAAGGTAATAGAAAGCATAGGAAAGGTTGTCATTGTGAATAAGACATCATTGGATGGGCGTATTCCGTTTAATGAAATCACGCAACGCGCACAGGATGACGGCGCCGAATATATTGTCAGGGTAAACGACGACACTGAGTTTGTGACAAGTGGATGGGTACAGATTGCAAAAGATGAATTGAGGAAAATGGATCCGCCTAATGTGGGTGTTGTAGTGGACACGCGGGATATATATAATGTAGTGCAAATGCAACAGAATGACATCGAATTAAATTCAAATGTCATTGTGTTGGTTTTATCAGCTCGCGATAACTTCAATAAAAGACAGGTTATCAGAGAAACGTGGGGACATAATTATAAAAATGTTGTTTTTATTATTGGTCAGCCTTGCCTGATTCCAATTGAACATCGTCTGCCGTATGAGTGTGCGAACAATCCATTAAAAAAAATACCGAGTAACATTACACAATACAATTACGACAAAGAAGTTGAAAATAATAACGCACAAATCAAAATTGAAGCTGCATTATATGGTGATGTATCTATTCTTCCATTTGTTGATCATTATCGGGGATTACCTGAAAAAATGGCGTGGGCATTTTTTTGGTCATTAAGTACAAATGCAAAATGGATGGTAAAAATCGACGACGATTGTATTGCAAGAATCAATAATATTGAATCTTATGTGTCGGCACTTCATGATCCAATGACAGTGACTGGTCGAATAGCTAAAGGATGGAAGGTACCTCGTTCTGGAAAATGGGCAGAACCAATATATTATAAAGATACAACATATCCATCTTTTCCAATTGGATCAACCGGGTATATTATTTCAAGGGAAGTTTCTGCAGAAATTTCCAGATACAAAATGCATTTTTATCAAGGCGAAGATGTTTCTTTTGGTATATGGTCGCGTGATTTAAATATTCCTATAAAATGGATAAATTCAGATAAATTTATTATTTCACGTAACTGTCATGACAATTCAAAACTCATTTTTGGACACGATTTTACGGAAAATAACGTGCGATCATGTTTTCCATTATATTCACTTATGAAAGCTCCAATTGGAAGATTAGGAAATTTATTATTTCAAATTGCGTCACTACAAGGTTTAGCCTCATCACATTCAATGAAACCATGTATTTTAGGAAATTCTATAAGCACAATTATTGAAACAAGTGTTACACAATGTCCTGCATCCATCCAGCCTATTAAAACATTAAATGAAAAAGGGCGCTACGCAGCATTTAATAATTTTAAATTTAATGGTAATACGCGAATTGATGGTTATTTACAATCGTACAAGTACTTTAATCCTTCTTTGCGTGAAACGTTTAAATTTAAAACAGATCTTATGAAAATGGCCAAAACATATTTGATGCCATGGGATCACAAAACGACAGTTGGCATTCATGTTCGACATAAACATGGAGAGCCATACCTAAATTTTCCATCAAATGAGTATTTTATTAATGCAATGGATACATATAGAAGAAAATATCAAAACGTTCATTTCATTGTAATATCCGATGACCCCTTTTGGTGTCAAAGCAATACTGTTTTTCAAACTACTGATGTCACAGTAAATACTGCCGTGCATAATCCAGCTGTCGATATGGCAATTCTTTCAAAATGCAAGCACATTATACTAACAATTGGATCATTTGGATGGTGGGCAGCATTTTTAGGTCCTGATTATACTGGTGGCGATGTTATTTATTACAAGGACGCTTTCAAAATGGAACATCCCACCAATAAAGGAAATGTGGTAATAAAGGATTATTACCCTGCTAATTGGATTGGTGTAAACAACAGAAATTTAATTGAAACGTATGATGGGACACCTACTACAGACGTACGTCAAGAATCAATGAAATCTTCGCTTTTAACGATTTTTTCAGACGATAAAATGATGAAATCAGGGACATGGGATGGTAGTCCTATAATTATTGAAAAATACAAATTAATTTTTTGGACAATTCCAAAAAATGCATGTGAAGAATTCAAAAAACTTTTTAGACGAATGGAAGGCTTCGATAATTGGAAAACGAGTTATAATTTCCCAAAAGGTTATTCCCATCATGGAGCAGCCACAACTTTACCGCATAACCCTGCAATAAATGGGTTAACATATCTTTTTAACTTAAACATTATGAAAGTAAATACGATAATGAATGATCCAACATGGACCAAAGCCACATTTTTAAGAAATCCCTTAGAGCGATTTTTATCAGCATATATTGACAAAATTAAACTCCGGCCCTACCATGGTAAATTATTAAACCTAACATTTATGGAGTTTATAACAAAGGTTGGAAATGGATGGAAAGATCCTCATTGGAACGCTCAATGCAATTTATTGGATTGTAACAAATGGCTTTTGCACATGGATTTTATTGGAAATTTCGAAACATTAGAAACTGATACAATGTCACTGCTTAAAAAAGTTGGAGCTTGGGAAAAGTTTGGAAAGTCTGGTTGGGGAAAAGACGGTACAAAAAGCATATTTCAAACAAACACTAATCTTAACCACTTAACAAACTCAAAAAAGTTGTATGATACTTATTACAACACGGAATATATTAAGTTAGCCGTTTCACGGTTATTAAAAAAAGATACGAATTTATTCTTCAGTGGTAGAAAAAAAACATGTACGCCATTAATTTCAAAAACATTTACCCAAGTCACCACCCGTTTCCCGTCCACAAATGTCCAATCTTATAATTGTAGTAAAATGGGATATTCGTTCTCATTTCCTCGTGGTAATCGATGTTATTATGGATATACCGCTCAATTATATGATCGCTTTAAAACAATCACAACTTGTAATATTTATATTGACGTCGGTGCAAATTGGGGCCAAACCGCATTACCATTGATAAAAAATGGTTGGCGTGTTATATCATTTGAACCAGTTTTTAATACTGCTCTTGGTGCCGCATATAACCTTTACCAAAACGATATTTCCCATGATCGCGGGATAATTATTCCAGCAGCGATTTCAAATAATACAGGTACATCAACAATTTATCTACCAGGTGACAGGGATGATAATTCGGCGATATCCAGTATTGCGGCAAACCTGAACATACAAAAAAAATTAAAAAAAATACAAATTAATACAACACGTATGGATGATTTTCTTTCATCGGTTGATCAAAACATTTTGAATGATGTCAAACTCATAAAACTTGATGCACAAGGACATGAGTTATTAGCATTAAAGGGGTTCGGAAACTTATTGGGCATGTACAACTTTACATTTATTATCGAAAACGATGTTAACATTCAAAAGGCAGCGAAATTTACGATAAATGCCGTGGAGCAATATCTATCTCATTACAATTATGTTTCGTACTGTTTTCTGCCAAATGGAAAATTTGTTAAAAGCCGAGCATGCTACGATAATATTTACATGAAACGGTAGCTATGATATGTCAATTTACACCTTTAATAGTGGATTAATTGAAAGAGCCAGGCTGAGTTTATCATATGTTATAGATATCGAAATGATGTATTATAATTTGACCATATTATCATATTTGGTACTGAAGAATAAACGTTGCTTGTTGCGCAGCATCTCGTCTTTCGGCAAGAGATATTGATATATTATATTGTAAAATATCAATACCATCCTTGATAACATACGCATCCACCTCAGATACTTCAATAACATTATTTGAATTTAAATCCATTTGTCTTAACTTGTGCCGTGTTATATGCCATTGAGCCTCCTTCTTGTTATGATGCCATTTGGAAAAAAGTTCGGTTCTAACTCCTTTAAATGGTAATCTGATAAACCAGAATGGCCCATAAAGATTCGTTATATGCCTTTTTAGATAAGGATGTTTATATAAATAAAACGGGCCTACGGAAGGTATGTCATATATACATAAATTGCTTTGTATCGATTTTATTTCATTTGATGTTGGTTTTCTTGCTTTTCCGTATGATGACCATGGATCACCCCATACTTCAACATTATTTAATGAAAAGAATCGCGGTACCTTAGGTATGGATAGTGTTGCTTTATTATGCCCAAATCTAATATCGACATCTCCATCTTCCCACCACATGTTTTCTCGATAAATCCCAAGAGACATGCCACAATCAATATACGCAAATGACGTTGTATTATGTGATGAAAAAAATTGAAATAGCTCGTTTAATGCCGCTTTTGATTCCATAATTTTTTTTTCTGACATTTTTCTCTTTGATTCATATAAAGGTGAAGGAAAGCTGCATTCTATATTGCTAAACTGTTTTTTTGTATATGCATAATGAATAAATAAAAAAATAAAAGCAAGGACACGCATAATGTATTGAGAGATGCTTGTGTAAAATGACAGAACATATGACACATGCATGTGCAATATGTTTACAAAATAAGTGTCATTTTACCGCCATGCAGCGGTGCTTGAAACGTCCGCGGAGGACCTACAGTAAAGTTACCGTATCGTTACTTTTCTTATTATGGGTTGGCGCGTTTTTATATAATAATATAAACATTTATTTTAGTTTGAATTGGCAGGCACGGACATTTGGTTTGAGATCCACATCCTCAGAGCACGCAGCCAAAATAAACTCTACATCCGCAGTCTTGATTACAAAGGTAAAGCACACGGTTTCACATATATCTTTGAAAGATGTAAAATCAACCGTCACGACTGCTTTTAATAAAAAGCAGCGTACATTGCTTGCTATGCCAACACACAATCGAATCGGATATGTACAACTTTCACTTTTGGCTTTAAAACAGAGCTTACATAGTGGTAGTCTGCACATTTTTGATGATGCATCCACGGAATATGGATTTAAAGAATTAAATGAATGGGCTCCTGAATCATTTTTACATTTTGGAGGAAAAGAAAAAATCGGACCAGACGCAAACACGAAAAAGATTGTTCAATATTTTCTAGATGCAAATGCTTACGATATTTTAATCATTTTTGATTCTGATATGATTGTAGCACCAAACTGGTGGCACATGTACAAAACCGGTTTAGCTGCCGCTTCTGGTCTTTTAAGTTTGTATCGTTCAGGTGCACCAAAACATTTTTCTAATGTATGCAATGGGGTTGTCTGTCTTGAACCGTCTATGGGCAACGCTGGTTCAGTCTGGCGGAAAGATATTGCCAGTAAATTTATGCACGATATGCCCGATCGGATAGGCGGCTTTGATTGGGGCTGGTCTGAGTGGTGCACTAAAAACAACATCTCCATGCATGCTCTACAGGCATCTGCTTTCTTACACGTTGGAATGCATGGCACCTGGTCGCGCGAAACAACACAAGAAAAATCAGTAGGATTTCCAATTGAGCAATTAGATCCAAATATTCGTCAACATGCAGAACGGTTTTTAAAAGGCGAGAGGCCAACTACTTTTGGCGACAGTCCTACAAATTTCTTTATTTTAAAAGAAGCTCGCACCGGTTCAAAAATGCTGCACGAGTATTTAAAGCACCATCCTCAAATAGCTATACAATGGGAACTCGGTACACCAAAATCGGCGTACGATCATGAAATTAAAAACGCGATGTCATGCAATCGCCAGTCGTGTGGATTTGATATATGGCCAAATACTGAATTACATGTTATACAGGAAATTGCACATGAATATAATGCAGTTGTGATCGTGATACTTCGTTATGATCACTTTGCGTCTGCAAAATCGTTAATGAAATTTAATAAAGAGTATACGCTTGACGCTTTTTATGAAAAGGTCCAATTATTTCATGCATCCAGACTACACTTGATACATATTATACAGTCACTTCGTACGCCAGTATTTATCGTACCATATGAGCATTTTTTGTTGCACCGTGAATCAAGTCTGGATGCTTTACAGGAGATAGTAAAACTTGAACACACACATCTACAAATTGAAGATACGCGCTCTTACTGGACCTTTTCACAGTCACAGCAACGTATACTTGAGGCGTATACGAAAAAAATGTATCCGCAATATATCCCTTCTAATTGGACTGATGAATTTCTAAAAATTAAAATGGGCGCCGTCGATAAAGGGACACACATATCGAATGGCGCGAAATATGTACCCGCGACTCTCAACATGCGGCCATCAACGCATTGGGTGATTGCAGCGTCAAAACGCGAATGGACATTAGAACTTGTTCTTCACAGTCTTGAATGGGTGGGTGTATTTCTATTCGACAATGTACTTATTTCAACGGAAACAGACTTGCTATCTCTTAACAAAGTTATTCGTCCATACCAAAAAACAGACCGATTAAAGGTAGTGTTACACCCGTTCTCATGCGCAAGAAATCCAGACTCGTTTCCTGGAAATGAACCAAGCCTTAATACAAACTACAAAGGCGACACTTATGGCAATCTAAGAAGTCCAACTGCAACATGCTGGAAACATCATTGGTGGTGGTTAATGAACGAAGCATGGAAAAAAAATCCAGACCGGGTTTGTTTTTTAGAAGATGATACGATTGTTCATCCGCAAACGCGCGATTGGCTTCTAAATCGAGAAGATGATAATATAAAATTAACTGATGGACCAATTGCTGTTCCGTGGTGTTTAACACGAAAAGAATGGGACAAGATAAATGTAGAAAAATTTTGTCGTCACGATGATTATAATTGGGATCAGACTATTGCATGGATGATGGAAAGGGGCCAAGCTGGCCCAAATCAAGCTACTGTCCCAACACCTTCTTTATCTATGCATATTGGAGACTGCGATGGATGGGATTCTGGCGGCCGCCGACGAAATTGCGAAAATGGCGAAATAGAAAAAATTCGTAAACGTGCGCATGAATGGATGGAGCAATCATTTGTTGTGAACGCCAAAATCGGCAAATGGCTACCGGCACACACACGTCCAAATGGAGGATGGGGGCATCCACGTGATCATAAGCATTGTCTTGACGTGGCGGGAAGTAAAGTAAAAGTAGAATTTCGGGATACTTTAACAAGTCCCATACACATCAATAGCGGAAAACGAAAGGTTGATTGCGACGTACCTTGTTATTGGCCAGATCATCCCGGAGGAATTTTACAAACTTTGCGTATAGATGAATTGGATATAACACTGACAAGATCTATGGAAGGTGAAATAATATATACTGCTTTAAAACTGAATAATCAAAACGAAAGGCACGCGGTTGCATCAACCCGATTTGATTCTAATATTCCCATGCCTTATTTTGATTGGAGTCACGGTACAATACAAACTCCACATGTTCATTTTTCAAAACTTAAAAAGGCGGCTGTATTTATAGCAAGAAATTGCAATTCACATTCTGGGCGAGAAAATTTAGTACAACAATTAATGAAATTAATGCCAGTTGATTCGGTATCGTCATGTTTGAACAATATTCAAATTTCAGAAATGTTAAAAAGAAACAAACAAAATATTATGAAAAATTATCCGTTATACTTTGCATTTGAAAATCAACGAGTCGATGATTATATTACTGAAAAGTTATGGGATACCTTTAAAGCCGGTATAATACCAGTGTATTTGGGTGCTCCAAATATAAAAAGTCATGTGCCGATGAACTCTATTATTAGCGTCGATGATTTTAAAACAGTCGATGATCTTGCAAACCATTTAAACCGTGTCTTAACTGATGAAGCATTATACGATTCGTATCACGCATGGCGCTACCAACCTTTACCAGCATGGTTTATTTGTAAATATAATTTCACGCATGTACATTCAGAATGCCGTACATGTCGTTGGGCTTATGCAAAAATTAATAATTTACCGTGGAATCAAGGCCAGCAGCAAATTGGACCGTCAAAATGTGACGACGTTTTACAAACAAGTCAATTTATTCCGAGTGTTGATAAAGATATCGACGGACATAAATTTACGATATTTGCATTAGATCATATTGAAAACAACGATGATGTTGTCTTGATTATTGAACAAAAGTGCATGATAGACATTCTTTTTAGAGACCACACCACCAGTTTTGGAAATTTAATAATTTCTTCAACAACACTGCAATGGCCCGCGTCAATGATACAATGGCTTGTTGTACATAATTGCAAACCCGCCAAAATCAAAATAGAGCATAAATCAAACAATGTCATCACAACATTAAATAGTACACAGATTCCTGTTCAATCTCGGTATGCTTTTGGCAATCCTCAAAACATATTAGATGGTATAACAATCTGTACTCAATTGACGGTTGATCGACTTCCGCGTTTAGAATTTTTAACTGCTCGATGGGCTGGGCCAGTTTCGGCAGCTATATATATTGGATTCAGAGGGTCAATTGAAACAGAATATAATCTTTTAAAGGAATCATGGAAAAACTCAGTAATTTTACAAACATATGCTGTAATTCATGTTATTTATGCGCCTACATTTCCTTGGTTTTCAACTGGTACGTCCTCAAATGGACATGGTTTAATTCCGTATCCTGTTAATATGTTACGCCAAATTGCCGTTGAGTCTGCACAAACGTCCTGGGTTTTTTATGTGGAAGCAGATATGGCTACCCCAATCAACGGCCACAAACTTGCTTTTGAAATGTGCTGTAAAGAAAAACCCGAACATAACAAACAAGCGTATATAGTTCCTTTATATCATGGCAAACATGTTCCAGAAAGCAAAATTGCCCTATTAAACGATTTAAGATCATCAACATCCTCTATTCAAAGGGAGCGAGATATTTATTCGTCACACGCACAAACAGATTATGATGTTTTGGAACATGGAAAAAGTTCCCATTTCATGCCAATGATTGCTGGTCAAGAGCCTTACTATATCGCTTTAAAAAAAAACCTCCCAAAATATGACGTATTATTTATGAGCATGTTAGGAGACAAAGTATCTCAACTTGACGGGATGCGGCATTTAGGATATACATATAAAACATCACACAATTTGTTTTTGGTGGATCTTGTTTCTTCGGGTCTTGGGGATGGATGGATAGCAAAAGAAAAAAGCTGGCGTCAATCCTTTGTCCATGCAATGCACCCGTACACTATTCGTGAGTCCCACCACGGACATGTAAATATTTTGACGACTTTGGAACAAAAAATAGCAAAAGATAATTTTATCAACCAAGTTGAACATATAAAAACGCAGGACCTTTTTTTAAATTTGCCTTTGAGTCCATCTGAGAATAAAGGACCGTGGAAGCAAGGATGGGATTATGATTATGATAAACGGTTTGAAGCTGGAATTACAATCCATGTTGTGCCGCATTCACACAATGATCCAGGATGGCTAAAAACATTTCATGGCTATTATTCAACACAAACAAGGCATATTTTAGATACCATTATAGATGCATTGACCGCTTGCCCAGAACGCACCTTCATATGGGCTGAAATATCGTTTTTTTCACTGTGGTGGAACGATGCAACATTGATCCAACAAACGAAAGCACGCAAATTGATAAAAGAGGGCCGGTTTGAATTCGTCACTGGTGGATGGGTGATGAACGATGAAGCCTGTGTCACGGCTCGAGCAACACGGTGGCAATTAACTCTTGGGCTAGATTGGTTATGGGACCATTTTAAAATTCGGCCGCGGTACAGTTGGGCAATTGATCCTTTTGGACATTCGGCAGGACAGGCGCAAATTTTAAAAGAAATGAATTACAAAGGGATGCTTATACAGCGTGTACATTACGGTATCAAAAAACAGCTGGCGGAAAAGCAGGCGCTTGAATTTGACTGGCAAACACCTGCAGGCGACATGTTTACGCATATGATGCCTTTCTATTCCTATGATGGGCCACACACTTGCGGTCCTGATCCAAGCGTTTGTTGTCAGTTTGATTTCGCACGCATTGGAAATAAGTATGGCGGCTGTCCGTGGGGCAAACGTGCTGAACCATTGTCGGACAAAAACATTGAACAGAAATCATTAATGTGGCTAGATCAAGTGTATAAAAAGGGAATGCTGTACAGATCAAAGCACGTTCTTGTTCCTGTTGGAGACGATTTCCGCTATCAGAGCAATTCTGAAGCGCAGGCGCAATTTGACAATTACGAGTTGATGTTTGCATGGATCCGAAAGAATCGGCCAGAAGTAGATGTTAAATTTTCTACTCTGAAAACGTACTTCAAAGCCGTGCGAAATGAAAATGCGACAGTACCAAAATTATCAGGCTCCTTTTTTCCATACGCAGATCGAACAGCTGATTATTGGACTGGGTATTTTAATTCGCGTATTTTCTATAAAGGCTACGACCGAAAACTAGAATCTATTATTGCAGCCGCGGAAAAGTTCTGCCCCAGCAATAGTCAGTCAACAGAACGTAGAAACGCACATAAAGCTCTTGCCTTGTTTCAACATCACGATGGCATTACCGGCACCGCAAAACCAAATGTGGTACAAGATTATTTTCAAACAATGCAGACTGCAGTTGAAGGATTGGAAACAGAGCTAAAAAGTTGTTTGGCCGTTTCTGGTGTTTCGGTAAACCCGCTTTCCATAGACACACCGACACATAAAGCAGTCCAGCAAAAGTTAATTGCTGAAACTGACAATTGCCAAACTGTACAACCAGAAGATTATAAGAATTTTGTGGCGCTTGATGATACTGTTGAATTTAATTCTGAACATGAAATAACAAAAATAAATGGATTCAGTGTACATGAAAAAATAGTCTGGCGATACAATCAAGAACATGGCAGTGCAGGTGCTTATTTGATGGACGTACAATCTGATATTCAGAAAATATTTATAAGTACTTCACACAACTACGACAATTGCGATACGTATACGCAATTTAAAACAAGTTACGAGTTTGGGTCACGAGTTGTGCGGATTTATAAAAAAGATGCAACAATAGAAATAACATACCATGTCAATATTCAAAATTTTAAAAGTGGAGAATTGTGGGCAACATATACAGTCCCAACTTTTATAAATCCCACCTTGTGTTCTGATGTTCACGGATTAAGCTGGGAATGCCATACAGAAACACCGCAACCGCTTCAAGGAAATTTTTGGCCAATGCCTACTATGGCATGGCTGGAAAATAATAACACAAGAATGACATGGGCTGGCGCTCAACCAACTGGGGTAGGCTTATCAAAAAACACGATGATTATTATGCTTGATCGTAAGAGTAGCAATGACGATCATCGTGGATTAGGTCAAGGTATAAACGACAACGTGCCCGTAGAATTAAAATTTGCAGTTTTACTTGAAAAGGGATTTGGTGCAATCCCTTCAGATAAAGCTCTATCGTTAAGCCAGTGGATGCAAAATCCTGCAATTATTTTACAATAAAAAACAAAACGTACACATACAAATCGTATAATTTATTCCAAAAAATACCCAGGAGGGGACTCGAACCCCTGGCCCTGCAATTAGAAGTCACATGCTCTATCCGACTGAGCTACCTGGGCGTAACAAAGAATGGCAACCGTCATTCTGCTTAAAAAAAAGTACCAAGGAGGGGACTCGAACCCCCGGCCCTCTGATTAAAAGTCAGATGCTCTAACCGACTGAGCTACCCCGGTTAGGGCTGATCAAAGTTGTGGTAATGGGGTGGTTTTGAAAAATAAATAACCCATTACCGCCGGATCAGCTTATTATTCTTCTGATTTGCAGCCTTTATATAGTTTGCGAAATATTGACTGTGTTCACTTGTGGGTTTAGGATACTGCGTGGTAGATGCGAGAGAGGAGAAGAAGAATAAAAACAAAAATCCCAGTGGCCGCCGCTAGTAAAGCTGCATCGGCATTCATTGGCGGTGGTTGCGGTTGAATGATGAATATAAAATTAAAGCGTAAAAGCGTAAATACGGTCAAGCGGTTGACGTCATTGTAATTGCGGATAGAGAGAAAAAATCGACGCAAACATGTGTGGCAAGGGCTCGTGTGACAATATCGCGTCCAAGTTTTCCCGGTACCGTTTTTCAAACAAAAGCAGTAAAATGCATAAACATTTGTCGGTATTTTTGATATTTAATTTCAAGGTGCCGTTGTTGAAAGATATGGCCGATATGCTAGGATCTGTATCGGTGGCTTCTGCGTTTTTATCAAGATAGGCAACTGCCGTTTCTTTCATGACAAGATGCCAAAGCACAATAAAATTTGGCGTGGACGCATTGTGCAGAATCCAGGGCTTGCAAATAATGTCGTCAAATAGTTTTCCAATTGAATTCGCCATGTGCGTTTTTTGAAAATAGGTTGTTACTTTTTGTAAAAATAAAGGAACGGGACCTTGGTATTGTAACATGGGCGTAAAAATTGCCGGGCAGTACGAATAGTAGACCATGTATTTTTTGGACCACAGTGTATTCCAGATCCCGTGCCGCATAGGCATCATTTCAGTTCGTGCTTGAAGGGCCGTGCGTTTCCAATTCACAATGGCGTTGGCATGATGCACAGGAATGTGGTTTAAAATTGCATCGTAATAATAGTATAAACTGGCATCGCTGGGCATGATCGGAAATTCGTGGCCATGTTCAATATCTTTTTGCATCAATTCGCACAAAATAGTATTGAGGGTGCAGGCAGGCATAAGGTCGGTCAACAAAAACTCAAACACGCACTTGTCAGTTTTAATAACCGTGACTGAATTTCGCGCTAAATTCAGCGTCGGGCAAAAAACATGTGTATCTAATTTTTCATATAAATTATAATCTGACGTTTTTTCAATATAACGGTCAACTGCAATTTTTATTTTTTCTTCATTACGAAGTCCGCAAATGATCGCCTGCGAAGCCATTCTGTAAAATGCGGTTTATTTATTTGTTCTTGTTTGCAATTTTTTGGTGGCTGTTTCCCATGCCCGTTTTTAGTTTGTTTGTGAATTTCGGAAGAACATAAAATGCCAATAGGATAAGTCCTACAATAATTAAAATCACTAGAATTATTATTAACACAAGTTGCGTGGCTGCACGTTTGTGGCAATTTGTTTCCTTCGTGACCGTGACAGACTCGCATAAAAATGGATTCAGTGGAATGTCGTTGTAATAGGTAGTCAGATTTGTCAGGCAGGGCGGGTTGTCAAGATCGGCGATTTGCTGAAACTGCTGCTGGATCAGTAAAATGTTCGGGCTCGAACTTGCACAATTGTTTTCTCCAATATTACTGACATTCAAAAGCATGATTGGAAAGGAATGATTTGCAGCATACGGCCCTAATCGTGGTGTCACAGGATTACCCATTTCCACATTTTCGGTCGTAAGATTTATAGTCGCAAACTGGGAACGGATTTTTCCCACAAAAAGAACAGTGCAGACAGTGCTCTTACTATTGATATTCACTAACGAAATCGCGCCGCCGGCATGATATACAATAGGCACATACGAAGAAAGCTGTGTTTGGTTGTTCATGGTTTCGCACGAACTGTCAACGGAGAAATCAAGAGAGGAAAAAGACACATGTTCAGCCAATACTTTGAATGCATTGCATTCCATTGACGAGTCGATTGAAACTTGAATTTTGGCTCGCGTAGTTTCTGACATGCTAGTGATTTTCGATAATGGCGCTCGGACCTCTAATCCGCCAAGAACTGGAAACGGCGACGACAGCGTTGTTGTAGCAGACGTACCATTTTGGCATTCAGATATTGTGGCGCACGTGCCAGTGAAAGGATTTAATTTTAAAATACACGTTTTACCGCAAATGGCAGAATGCAGATAATTGTCGATTTTGTTCCACGGCGGCGGGTTGTCTGGCCAGATGTAGCATGTTGCATTTGTCGCACTTATTTGGCAGACATCGTTCCAGCCCAGACTTTCAGCATTTTTTATTTGTAGCGCCACAAAGAGCAGCAGGTATATTTTCAGGGCGGATATCATTTTTGGCAAGGACTTAAAAAGGCAGTTACGTCTTTTCTTTTTATAACGGAATATATGTACTTCTCATGTGGCGCGGACTATTTTTTATCAGCGCATTACACGCAAGATTTTTCTCATTTTACACACTGGCATATTACACTACAATCTACCGCCATGTCCGAGGTCCGCGAAGGCTACTATGTTCTAGTCGACAAGAGCGCTCTTCGTGTTGCACACAGCCATTTTTTTCAGTGGGTTGACTATGTTGAGTTTTTGCACCAGGTTCTTTCTCCAGACTGCATGCGCTGCAATATGGAAGAGTGCAGGCGGCTGTCGACATTTATGGGCATGCAAATAGAGTCCTATGAATATAATAATAAAGTCATTTATTTCACGCCGGAACTTTTTACATCACAAGATGAAGCTGCCGTATTTATAAAACACTACAAGCACGACCGCTTTGCGGGCTTGCGCGGACAACTGGATCAAAGAAAAAACATTGATTTAACAGGCTATGTGCAAGGCCGGATTTCGCTCGCTCTCGAAACGGACGTCGCCATAAATGGATGCATGGAAGTCCGGTTTTCAGAAGAAGGCGATGTTGTTCTACCCCTACTGCATTTCTCGTCCATGCACTACACTAGCCCCACTCCAGGTTATTTCAAACGAATCGAAGTAGATCCTCATGTTCCGTCAATTAAATTCTACACCGAATTATAAAAGCAAAAAAGCAAAAAAACAAATTTTATTTTTCAAATATTGTATTTTACAAAATATCTTCATCAACACCGCCTTGATTTTGCGATGCGTTTTTCGAGTTTTCAGACTCGACAATAATAACATCAGAATCAGGACCAATCTCGTCGTGGGCAAAACTTGGATTCACAAGCAGCGTTGGCATGAAAGACGCATCGTAGGCATTTATGTCTTCATGCGGAAGAAGATAGAACAAGAAATAACAGCAGCTGAAAATACATGCGGTCATAAACATGATTGAAAATGCCGTCACCAAATCGTGATGAAATACATTCAGTTTTCCGCAGCCGTATCGCAAATCTAATTCTCTAGTCACGCCGTACATCGATATATTGGTCAAAAGCAAAAGAATCGAAAACGCTATTCCAAGACTAAGCAATATCAATGTCAATGCTCTGTACGAGTTAGGGTATTCCACAGGCCGTAAAATTGGCGCAACCAGCATTACGATGGCTAGAATGCCGCAAAACAAAGAATAGCATAAAATCAAAATCGGCCGAACAGCGACTAGATTTTTCTGGTAATAAAAATCAGGGTCAGGCAAGCCGCCCGTTTCATTAAACAAGGTGTACACTTCAGCAAATGCCGCGCACTCTTGTTTATGCGCGCTCTGGTGAAGCAGAAGACCCAGCGCTATTGTGCAAGACACAAACGCTGCTAAGCCGCTAACATATGCAACAATATTTTTAAATTTTAGTGCACCCATGATGTAGGCTGGCCTAGTGTAAAATGTGATTTGTAACGATATAGTTTTGTTTATTTTATTTGAACTATACTTGCTATCTTCTCAAAATAAAAAATTAAATATTACGCTACATTTCTACCTGCACTATATTCCATATATACCGAGCGGCTAGTATTAAAGGACGTAGAATTTTAATTCGTGCTTTGGGAAGGTTTCGCTCTAGATGTCAATACAACGATGATCAAACTTTTATTGTGTTTGATCTTTGTGGCCAGCGCGTATGCCATTACCAACTGCGCGTCCAGTCCGTGCCTAAACGCGGGAACCTGTGTCGACGGTAATTCGGACTATAGTTGCAATTGTATTGCCCCCTACAAAGGAAAAAACTGTGAATACACGTTTGAACACGGGACGCTCAAATGTGGAAGTGTCGCAGTGGGTGCATCATTCGTTGTTGACGAATTTGAGAAAGACTTCACTCGAGCAGACAATAATTTGAAACACAAGAACTGGGACATGCCTAATCTTAATGATTATTCAGCGTATTGCACGACAGGTGTCACGGACATGCAACATATGTTCCAGTCTAATATGAATTTTAACTCTGACATAAGCCACTGGGACACCTCAAGTGTGACAACTATGGATATGATGTTTGATGGTGCACATGCCTTCAACTCCTCCATCTCCAACTGGGACACTTCAAAGGTAAACAATATGGACAGTATGTTCTTCGATGCAGCGGTATTCAAGCAGGATCTGTCTGGCTGGTGTGTGCCGTTGATCGACGAATTGCCCGCGGGCTTTGCTGTATTTGCAGAGTATGAAAATCACCCCTCTTTACATCCAAAATGGAATGGAACTGGCTGCACAACAACTACAGTCACTACAGTCACCACCACCACAACTACCATCAACGAATGCGCGTCCAGTCCGTGCCTAAACGCAGGAACTTGTGTCGACGGTAATTCGGACTATAGTTGCAATTGTATTGCCCCCTACAAAGGAAAAAACTGTGAATACACGTTTGAACACGGGACGCTTAAATGTGGAAGTGTCGCAGTGGGTGTATCATTCGTTGTTGACGAATTTCAGAAAACCTTCACTCGAGCAGACGATACTTTAAAGGGGAATTATTGGACCGACCCTAACATTATTGATTATTCAGCGGTTTGCACGACAGGTGTGACGACCATGAAACAGATGTTCCAAGATATGTATAATTTTAACTCTGACATAAGCCACTGGGACACGTCAAGTGTGACCGATATGGAATTTATGTTCTACGGTGCATCTGCCTTTGACAAAGACATCTCCAACTGGGACACTTCGAAGGTGGAAAAAATGAAATATATGTTCTCGTCTGCATTTATATTTAACCAAAATATCTCTGAATGGGACACCTCAAATGTAACCGATATGTCTTCTATGTTCTCTCATGCACTTGTCTTCAACTCCTCCATCTCCAATTGGGACACCTCAAACGTAATCTCTATGGACTTCATGTTATGGGGCGCAAGGACTTTTGAGCAGGATCTGTCTGGCTGGTGTGTCAACAGCGGCCAGCCCGAAGAGTTTGCTATAAGGTCACCTCTTGCAGATAATACTGGTTTTCAGCCATTGTGGAATGGAGGTGGCTGCCCAACCACGCCAACAACCACAACCACAACAATCAACGAATGTGCGTCTAGTCCGTGCAAAAACGGAGGAACCTGTATTGACGGCCATCTGGACTATAGTTGCAATTGTATTGCCCCCTACAAAGGAAAAAACTGTGAATACACGTTTGAACACGGGACGCTTAAATGCGGAAGTGTCGCAGTGGGTGTTTCATTCGTTGTTGACGAATTTGAGAAAACCTTCACTCGAGCAGACGACACTTTAAAAGACAATTATGGGACCGACCCTAACCTTATTGATTATTCAGCGGTTTGCACGACAGGTGTGACGACCATGAAAGAGATGTTCTTTTTTATGGAGAATTTTAACTCTGACATAAGCCACTGGGACACGTCAAGTGTGACCGATATGGAATTAATGTTCAGCGATGCATCCTCCTTCAACTCCTCCATCTCGAACTGGGACACGTCGAATGTGGTTTATATGCAATATATGTTCCTCAATGCATTTAGCTTCAACCAAAACATCTCGAAATGGGACACCTCAAATGTAACCAATATGGAAGGTATGTTCATGTATGCATTAGCCTACAACTCCTCCATCTCGAACTGGGACACCTCAAGTGTGACCAATATGATATATATGTTCTTTCACGCACGGGCTTTTTACGAGGATCTGTCTGGTTGGTGTGTCAACAGCAGCCAGCCCCAAGAATTTGCTACAAATTCAGGTCTGGTCAGTACAAATCAGCCGTTGTGGAATGGAGGTGGCTGCACAACCACCACAACCACCACCCCAACCTCCACTGGCACAACCGAGTCTACTTCGACAGGCACAACAGACTCCACGTCGACTGGTACAACCGACTCAACATCGACTGGCACAACCGACTCCACAACGACAGGTACAACCGACTCCACGTCGACAGGCACAACCGACTCAACATCGACAGGCACAACCGACTCAACATCGACAGGCACAACCGACTCAACTTCGACAGGCACAACCGACTCAACATCGACTGGCACAACCGACTCCACGTCGACAGGCACAACC
>Ga0209632_10001676_pt1 | contig 22189 bp, 16 predicted proteins | sample COG_10_FD_184754 | JGI IMG/M metagenome (GOLD analysis project Ga0209632, IMG submission 184754) | Pelagic Microbial community sample from North Sea - COGITO 998_met_10 (SPAdes) (version 2) | ecosystem: Environmental > Aquatic > Marine > Neritic zone/Coastal water | place: Helgoland, sampling... | reverse complement strand
AAGGTAAACGAAGGAACCGGAGCCATGCGAGCTTATGAGGATATGCTCTTTGGTATCAGTAAACACCAACCGGAAATAAAAAAAGCCTACAAAGAGGCTTTATTACGTTATTGCAAACTGGATACGTTGGCAATGGTAATTATTTGGGAGCATTGGAGTAATTTATAGTTTTCCCTTGGCTTGCTCTAAAAAGCTGTAAAGAGTAGTAAAATCCTCCTGACTAAGAAACACATAACTTTTACCATCGTATTTCTCTAACTTCAAATAAGTGGTCCACTTACCTTTACTCCAGTAACATCCGGCTTCAAAACCTCCACGGCTTCTGTATATCACCTCAGAATAGTTTTCTGATGTAGAAGGAAAAATTTTCTCTTGCATAATTTTAATTGACTTCATTAAGCCATCAATTTCATCAACATCCAATAAAGCCTGCTTTGTATCAGTACTATAACTTGATTTAACTTCGTATTCAAATTTTATGGCACTTGTGCTTTTGTCAGAGATTAAGTCCTGAAATTTTACCACCTGAACTTTTGCCCCTTTAATGTCTCCAATTTCGAGATAGTCTTTTTTAATGAGGGCTCCTGAAGAGGTCGAAAACTTTTCTGCATTACTTACTTCTACTTCTTTTGTAGTTTGAGCATACGATGAGAATACAAACATTCCCACTAACATTACTAATAGTGTTTTTTTCATGATATTAATTTTTGGATTATTGCAAGGTTGTTCCATCTGCAAACAGAATCTTCTCCGGTTTCCATTGCAGCTTGATTTGTTTTAATGACTTCGACTTTAGTAGTTGATCATCATCCATAAATTGATTATAGTCTGTTTGAGCATTGTAATTTGTAGTTGAGTTAGCTTTTACACCATCATCATAGGTCAAATTCAACGACTTTATTTCTTTATCAAACAAATCTAAAAACACCATTTGTCCAGTAAATGCGGTGATGTCCTTGTCTGTTTTATTTTCAAAAGCGAATTTGTAAGTGATATAATCCTGGTAGTTGTACTCAGTAAATCCTTTATCATAAACCGTTACAGTCAAAGCATTTTTCAAACGAGCAATTCGTTCTTCCTCTTCCTTTTTAGCTTTTTCTGCCAATTCTTGTTGGATACGCTCTTCTTCCTCTTGCTTCTTTTTAAAGGCTTTTGCCTCTTCTAAGATTTGTGAGTAGCTTTTCCCATCAAGAGGTTCTTTCAATAGTTTAGCACGCATAAAATACCCTGCTAGAAGCATGGTTTCTGTGCTATCTAAAGCATTGGCTTCCTTAATGGCTTTTAAATCATTTTCAAAAGTGGCATCACTGTATTTATTCTCCAATGGTGATGAACATGAGGCTAAAATTGCTATAAAAGCTAGGTAAAAGATTTTTTTCATTTTGACAGTTCCTTTAAAATTCTTGACAAAGAAATGTAAAGAAATTGTCAACTAGCGTCAAAATAAAAATTAAATTACCCTTTTCTCACTCAAATAATCCCTAAAAGCTTGCGGATAGACTACTTCAATCTCACCCGGCAAGCCTAAAACAAAGCGACCAACTCCTAAGAAATTACCAACTTCTGTGGTAAGCAGGTAGTTGTTATCATCTACTTTTTTGAGGCACTTCTCGCTCAAAGGAAATTCTTCTAAAATCAGATTGTACGCTACTAAGGATAATTGAAGCTGAATGGCGATAGGCTCAAAGCTTTGCATTCTAAAAATATCCGTTATTCCTACTCGATGTTTAGGTTTGTATTGCCAATCACTATCTAATATTTCAACTTCTTGTATTCTTGAAGCTTTAAATATCTTATTGGTTTGGTCTTCGGTATCGTAGCACCAAACTCCGGTATAATTGATGGTAAAATCAATGGGTTCTACAATTCTATCCCGAATATTCTTGCTGTTTCCGGATTTGTACTCCTTTAACACCACCTGTTTTTGTTGCTTAATGGCTTGAATCAGGTTGTATATGTTTTCCGTTTCTTCTTTTTTGGTAATGGCATGAATCACTCTGTCAAAATCATATAGGCTGTAAAGCTTTTTAACGAGTTTTTCTTTCAATTCTGAATCTTCGTCAATGGCATGAATGGTTTTACTTAGAATAAAAGCTTCTTCTTCGGTAAAGTGCAGTAATTGGCTAATATCTTGTGCCGTAGCATTTTCTTTATCTATCCTAAAATAGCCGTTGTTATTTTCAATAACGAAGCCCACTTGTTTGAAAGTATCAAAATAGCGGTACACCGTCCTTTGAGAAATATCAAAGCGATCTGAAAGCTCCTGAATGGTTCTACCATACTTGCAATCAAGCATGAGAAGCACCTCCAACATTTTCTGAAATTTCGCCTGGTCTGCCATATCTAAACTATTTCCTGCAATTGACACCAATTGCTAATGTTTTCATGTATTATTTTTTGCCATGCCTTCACGTCTTTTTCAACTCCAATGGAGATAACGCTGCATTCCTCATTGCTCAGATGCTTTGAATCCTGTGAGCTATGGTCATAATATTGCCCTGATTGGTTTCTGTTTTCTGCACCCGGATATACTAGAGCTACTTTCTTAGCTCCATAGTATTTCATGTACACAAACATTTGCCTCAAATCTTCAGGAGATGGATTATAACCGTTCAAGTTTTTCCATTTAGTATCAAGCACTACACAGTCTTCTGTGCCTTTGTTGAGAACAATGTCGGGCTTCATTTTACTGCGATAGCCTGACAAGGGCTTCCAAAAGTTCTTAGTGTTTTGAGCAGCAATACTCGTGGTATTTGCTTTATGCCTTCTTAAACTTACATATACAAACTGCTCCCAAAGCACATTCATATCAAACATCAGTGCCAATACATTATTGGTTCCTCGATTTACATCCGGGTGATAGTTGAGAAGAATGAGTTTGGCTATTTCCAGCGCATTTCTGTATGGTTCTGTTTTGCGGTCAAGGGCAATTTTATCAAATAAGGTTTCCGTTATTTTAATGTCGTATAGTTCCGGAAAGTCTAATAATAAGGCTCCCAGTCTGCTATTCAATTGCACATTGGTATTGATATAACTCAATAGTTTCAAGGCTTTATAAAGAATTGCATGTATGTCATGCTCTTTGTCGTAAGAAGTGTGCCTTACATAAAAACGTTCTTGATGCACTAAGTTCTGACTGATGTGTTTGGCAAACTGAATACTGCCTTTTAAAGCGGTTCTATTGCCTTCTGTTTTTCGGTATTTTTTTACCAAACCTCTATGCAGGAGGTATTCTACTTCTTTAATAAAAAGCTCAAAGTAAAGGTCAAGAATAGAGTTTGAACGCAATCTTAAATTACTATTACTTGGTGCATGAATATCAAATATCCCAACCGCATGCAGCATGTTAATCAAAACGTTTCTCCATGTCTTTTTAATACTCTCATCATTTGGATTAGCCTTATCCGCTTTTGGCAAAACTTCAATAACCGTTTTACCAACTTGAATCACACCAACGTATTCATTGAAACGAACGCCATGATGAATCAAAGAGTAATAGGGAACTCCATTTTCTCCATAGAACAATTGCAAAGCCTCTAATTGACCATTTGTGAGCCTTTGCTCGCCTCGGTCTGTACGAAGGCTCTCGTGTTCAAATACGGTGATATGTTTATTCTCCTTGCTCAATTACTTGTTTTTGCGTTGTAAGTCATTCAAAGCCTCAACAAACAGTTCATCACTCATTTCTTGGATGTTTTTGAGGTGATAAACTTTTCTTTCAACTAATGGGCTGCTATCATAATCTTCAAACGGAGCAAAGAAGTCTTCATCTACCTCATTGTCTTTGATGTCAAAGAATTTAGAGCCAATTACCAACCCAATTTTACCATAATCCCCAAAGAAATATTCTTGTAGCAGAGGTACGATCTTGTTTTGGAAAGCCGATTTCAAGCCTTTTAACCCTTCAACCGATAGAAAGTAACTATGACCAATCATATGGTCTTTGTCCAATAGCTTCTCGATACGCCTATTAATAGTTTCTAAAAGGACTGAAAGTTCTATACCATTAACAATACCGTTTTCCGCTTTACCTTCTGTGTTAATGAGTTCCGGCTTTGGAGGCATTTCAGTGAAGCTGAACCTTCTTCTCAGAGCTGTATCCAAAGCTTCTACACTTCGGTCTGCGGTATTCATTGTTCCAATAATGTGAACATTCGGAGGTACTCCAAACCAATCTTTACTGTATGGCAATTGTACTTGAATTGCTTCCGGATTACCTAATCGCTTATCTTCCTCTATAAGGGTGATTAGCTCACCGAATATCTGCGATACATTCCCTCTGTTTATTTCATCAATGATAAGTACATAAGGCTCTCCGGTTTTCCCTTTATAATCTTCCTTTTTCAAAGATTTCACTACCTGCACTTTATCATCCCAAGAGTATTTTCTAGGAGTATCTCTCGAAGGCGGTTGATTATTAGAATCTCTTATTGCTTTTAAAACAGCCCAATATGCAGATGAATTACTACCTCCAATTATTGCTCTAAATTCATCATTAATATTGTTTACATCATCCAAATCTTCTATTCCTGATTGAAGCTTGGTTAAACGAGATTTAGATACGGTGTAATTTCTTGAGCCACCAACATGTTTGATAGCGATATTACCTTGCTGAGAAACACCATCAACAACTACTTTACCGCCATTTTTGGTAGCTAACTCAATTGTTTCTTCTGAGGCTAATTTTTCTTCAATCTCCTGTACAAAATTGTCGAAGGCTAATGAGAAGTCGAGTACGTTTTCAGTGGCTACCGATTCTTCCTCTTTGGCTAATGAAAAGGAGGCTTCAATACATAGCTTTCTAAAAATCCCTTCTTCTACACGGTATATTACCGGATCACCTTCTTTTTCAGGCTCAATAGGCTTAATACCTTCTACAAAGTCTTCATAAGTCATGCTCTGATGAAAAGTGGTAAAGATGATTCTTCTTTCATCTACCTTTTGCTCAAATCGAGCTTTGATATCCGAGCGACTTAATCCAGTTAAATCTTCTCCACAAAGCTCTAACGCTTGATTAATGGTGTTGAATGTTTTTCCGGTTCCTGGAGGACCGAAAAGAATCTGATTGAGTTCATTAGCCATTTGATCAGAATTTTGTTGAGTTATAGGGGTATTTATAAATTCAGCATTGAAATAAGGTTTGAAAAGAAGGTCGTTAACTTCTGTTAAGTGCTCAAGTTTGATTTCACTAAACGTAGAGTTCGCACTTGGATAAAAAGCCTGCTTGTTTGTTAAATCTTTTGGCTTTTTTCTGACAGCAGGTTGCAAAACTTCGACTTCTCGATAAATCCATCCATCACCATCTACTATGTCGTTGGGAACGTAGTCCCAATCGTTATTAACAACCTTGGCTATGCCAATAAGTTCTTTTGAGCCCACGGTTATATATACATAATCGCCTTGTCTTAAATTATTTTTGAACGCATCGGCTTGTCCTTTTCCTGTGTCTTCATGTAATACAATCCAGTTGTTAGATTTGAATGTCTCTATTACGTGGTTTAGTTTTTTAGCCTTAAAATGACCGTGAGATATTTTATACAACCTATGATCCCCTAACTGAATGGAATTTAGGTTATCGTACTTTGGTACATCATCAAGCAAAGTCTGTTTACTTTCTTCAAAATAAGCCAGCATCTCCTCATAATTAAACTCTTGTGCAGTTAGGGTAACTCTCGGCTTGAGATAGTTTTGGTTTTCATGTTTATACACACCATAACCAATCTTTCCTTCAAAAAACTCAAAAAAGAACTGTACGCCAATGGATTGGTTTTCTTGTTGTTTATTATAAATGGCAACCCAATATCGCTCACTTCCTTGTTGTCTTACACCCTGAAAATCGAAAGAAACTTCTTTTACCTCGCTTTCAATATCTAAGTCATCAATCAGTTTTTGAGTAAATGCGTTTACAAAATCTCGTTGTGGGTTATGCCCGTAAAACGTAATAGCAGGGAAGACAATCGAAAAAGTTTCTTTGTAAGAACGAAATTGATTTTCTTTCCCTTGTTTGTAATCATTAATTAGCTCGTGAAGCGATTCTACTGTAAACTGTTCATTACTTAGTAGCTTATTGATGATATCTTTTCTTATATCCACCACTACGCCAGACCTGCCTTTGTAATAGTCCATACATTTTTGCAAGTCGCTTTGGTCAGCTGTATTTAGGGCATCTACTATATTCTGATCATCTGCATAAAAGCTCTTTACTTTTGCAGATGTATCACACAATAGTTGAATCCCTTTATTTATTTCTTCTTGGTTCATTTATTTAAATCTTAATTCCAAAAATCAGCTAATGCCTCTGCTTGTTGCAAAACTATTTCAGTCGCTAACTTTTGTAAATCGGGTGGATAACCATATTGTCTTAAAGTTCTTTTTACAATCACTTTTAGTTTCTTTTTAACGGATTCTTTTACTGTCCAGTCAATACTTGCGTTGTCTTTTACACGCTCCACTAAAACCCTTGCTAACTTTAGTAAGGTGTCATCACCTAACAAATCTTTAGCACTTTGATTATTAGCAACAGCATCATAAAAAGCCAACTCATCTTTGGATAAGCCCATCTTGTCTCCTCGTTTATCAGCTTCCTTAATTTCTCTCGCTAAGTCAATCATTTCTTGAATGATTTCTGCTGCTGTAATTAGGTTGTTCTGATAACGTTTTATGGAAGATTCAAGCATTTCCATTAAGGTTCTACTTTGTACCACATTGTGTTTGGCTCTTACCTTAATTTCATCGTTTAGTAATTTCTTCAATACTTCCAATGCGAGATTTTTGTGTTTCATATCTCGCATTTCTTCCAAGAAGTCATCATCTAACACAGAAAGCTCAGGTTTTTTAATTCCTGCTGCGTCAAAAATATCCACTACTTGTTCGGAAACTATGGCTTGATCTATTACTTGCTTAATGGCAGTTTCTATTTCATAGTCAGATTTCCCACCTGTTTGGGCTCCTGAATCAAATTTTTGAATGCGTGCTTTTACCGCCTGAAAAAATGCAATTTCATCTTTGGCATCCATAGCTTCTTCATGAGGTAAAGCAATGGCAAAGGCTTTAGATAGTGCTGTTACTTCTCGAACAAAACGGTTTTTACCATCTTCTAAACTCAATACATGTTCTACGCCAGAGAGTATAATCTCCAACTTTTGCTTAACCGGAGCATCAAAATAATCTTCATAGGCAAATGGCTTACCATATAATGCTTGGTCTTCGGCAGCCATTTGATAGCCAACATTTTTTGAGGAAGATTTTTCATTGAAAAATTGAGATACTACTTCCAGTTTCTCCAACATCAACTGCACCGCTTTTTCTTGTGCTTCTGCCGGATCTCCTTTTCCGCCACTATCTGAATAAAAAGAAAGTGCTTTCTTTAAGTCCGATGCAATACCAAAATAATCAACAACTAAGCCTCCTGGTTTGTCTTTGTACACTCGGTTAACTCTTGCAATTGCCTGCATCAAATTATGCCCTTTCATGGGCTTGTCGATGTAAAGGGTGTGCATACTTGGAGCATCAAATCCAGTCAACCACATATCACGTACAATCACCAATTTTAATGGATCCGAAGTGTCTTTCATGCGGTCTGCCAAGTCTCTTCTTTGATCTTTGGAAGTATGATGTTTCATCATATCTGGACCATCTGATGATGAAGCTGTCATTACCACCTTAATTGCCCCTTTATCTAAATCATCATTGTGCCAATGTGGACGAATATTTATGATTTCTTTGTATAAATCTACCGCTATCTGACGGCTCATAGCAACTATCATTGCTTTGCCTTCTAAACCGCTATTGCTGCGTTCTTCGTAATGAAAAATCAAGTCCTCAGCAATTTTTCTTAAACGCTTCGGACTTCCAATAATGGCTTCTACTTTAGTCCATTTAGCTTTGGCTTTTTGCGTTTCCGATAACTCATCACTGGCTAATTCATTGTCTAAATCTTGAATAAGCTGTTTTCCTTCTTCTGATAAATTGATTTTAACCAATCTACTTTCGTAATAAATAGGAACCGTTGCTCCATCCTCAACGGCTTGGGCGATGTCGTAAATATCTACATAATTACCAAAAACGGCAGGTGTGTTATTGTCTGTGGATTCAACAGGAGTTCCTGTAAACCCTAAATAAGTAGCGTTAGGTAAGGCATCTCGCATGTATTTAGCAAAACCGTACACCAAACGCTGACCAACTACATTGCCCTCATCGTCTTTTACATCAATGGATTTGGGTTTAAAACCATATTGTGTACGGTGGGCTTCATCGGCAACTACTATAATGTTTGTTCTTGCTGAAAGTTGTTCATATACATTAGTGCCATCTTCGGGCTGAAACTTTTGTATAGTAGCAAACACAATTCCGCCCGAAGCTACTTTTAGTAGATCTTTTAGATGTTCTCGGTTGTCGGCTTGCACTGGAACTTGTCTTAACAACTGTTTGGAAGAAGCGAAAGTATCGAACAACTGATCATCCAAATCGTTACGGTCGGTAATGACTAAAACAGTAGGATTGTCTAATTGCAAAACGAGTTTACCGGTAAAAAATACCATAGAAAGTGATTTACCACTTCCTTGGGTATGCCATACCACACCACCTTTACGGTCGCCATCGGATGCCGAGGCTTTCGTAACCGATTCAATGGCTTTGTTTACCGCATAGTATTGATGATAAGCTGCAACCTTTTTGATGGTTTGAATGGTAGCAATTCCATTTTTGTCCACCTTTTTACTTTCTTCAAATACAATGAAATAACGGATATAATCCAATAAAGTAGTTGGATTCATTAAGCCCTTAATGAGTACTTCTAACTGACTGCTCAAGGTAGAGGCTTCTTTGATGCCATCACTTGTTTTCCATGCTAAATAGCGTGAAAACCCTGCGGATAACGAACCTGCTTTTGCATCTGCACCGTCTGACAATACACAAAAGGTATTGAAGGTAAACAGACTCGGAATAGTGTCTTTGTAGGTTTGAATTTGTTTGTAAGCCGAAAGTAACGTAGCATTTTCATCTACGGCATTTTTCAGCTCAAACAATACTAAAGGCAAACCATTCACAAAAAGAATAAGGTCTGGACGTTTGTTATTGTTATTCTCAATAATGGTGAATTGATTCACCACTAAAAAATCGTTTTGAGTAGGGTTATTAAAATCTAATAACTGAACACGATCGCCACGCTGCACACCATCTTTTCGGTATTCTACCGGAACACCTTCGGTAAGGATTTTATGAAATGCCTGATTGTTTACCATCAACTCAGGAGAGGCAATTCTCTCTACTGCCTTTAAGGCTTCTTGCTGTGCTTCAAATGGAATGTTTGGATTATTTCTAGCGATGGCATCTTGCAGGCGTGAACGTAATATGACGTCACCAAAAGTGTTACGCTCTGGTTGTTCACCATCAGGAGCTATTACTGCACCATGAACATAGTTCCAACCAAGGCTTTCCAGTTCCTCAATTGCCCATAATTCTATATCGTTTTCAGTTATTTTAGTCATTTACTACATTTTAATATTTGCAAATGCAACATTTTTTTGTCTATCTTTGTATAACCAATTAGAAGGAAAAATATTTAAGATATCTCACCAACCAACTTTATGGTGTAAGTGTTGAAAGAGAAACGAAGCCGTTAGGATTACCTAGCGGCTTCTGCTTTTATATACTTTTCATACTCTTTGATATGTTTTTGCATTTGTTTATTTCCTTTTATTAAATAGGCTGTCCAAGGTAGAATATATTCTCCTCGATCATCCAACACTACCAAATACCTCTCTTCTTCATGAAGTATCAAAATTCTGTTTTTGGTACCACCTCTACCTCTACGAATGTTTCGCCAAACTTTTAACTCCGTATCATCTGAAAAATCAATCATTGGTCTTGGCCACCCTATTCTTTCCATTCTCCTCATATCGGGAGTTCTGTCGTTTTCAATATCACCTTCGTGAGTCATGTGGTAGAAAGTATATTCTTTATCCTCCACATACGGATATTTCTTAAGACCTAACTTCTTGCCTTTAAAAGTAGGTTTAGAAGTAACAAAATCTTCCTTGAATATTTCATATACTCCTTCTAGGTAAGCATGAAAATTCCCTCGAAAATCACTAAGCTCTATAAGCTCAGGCAGCTCAAATATTTCCATAACCTCCATTTCTTAAATATCCTGAACGCCAGATAAACAAATTGAACTTGCGTTCATTTGGCAAGGTGTTTTTGAGCAAGCTATACCCACTTCTAGACTTGATTAGTTCAATCAATTCTGTTTTTGCTTTACTGGTTGTTAATTCTCTATGATGATACGAAAGAGCACCAATGAGTAGGTCTGCCAATTGCAATAAGCTTACATCTTTAGAGTTTACTTCTTGAATACGCTTGACTATTTTATTGGAGAAGTCATAATGGTTATTATTGATTACCTCTCGCAATTTGTTTACTTTTTCAAAACCTTGGGTGTCTTTAATGTCTAAGTAGATATAATAGGATGCTCGTGGGCTAATGATAATTTTGAGCATATCGAAGTACATTTTGTAATAAAAATCATCGTGTGTATGCCCATACTGTTCATGTTCTAACTCGGATTTATTTGCTACAACCAACGCTCTGAAATTGAGTTTTTCGGTATCGAAAAAGTAATTAATTACCTCTTTGTAAAAAGCAATTTTAGAAGAAGAGACTTTATTCCATTTTATTTCGAAATCAGACTTTAAGCCATGTTTAAGTTTAATCTCCTTTAGTCTACCAAATAATTGCTCTTTATCGTCCTTTGCACACCAAATGGCACCAAGAACCATTGCCTTGTGTGGGTCATTCTCTAAATGACAACTCTCATCACAATATATGTTGTACTCTGTCATAGTTCTACTCTTTTACCCTCAACTCCCCACTCATCAATTTTGGCAATAAGGTATCACGTAATTGGGTGAGGGATTGGATTTCTTCAATGTTGTTAGATATTTTTTGATAGACTGAATACGCATATGCTCCAAAATCTTCAATTAAGGTCATGTCTTTTGGAAAAGGAAATAAGTATTCAGGAATAGCACTTTTTGACAAATGGAGAACAGTAGTGCCATTTGCATAACCCTTGCAGTGATACTTAAATCTTTTATCTCTCATCAAATAATAGAGAAACTCAGTATTTAATGATTTGTGCTTGGATTCTACTTTAACCAAATCCATGGAAACAATGAGCTTAGTATATTTCTCATTCTTCATGATAAGTGCCGGGTTCCCTAGCACTTCTGCATCTTGTGTCAAATCAGTGTGGGCAACAATTAAATCACCAACATCTACAATGTGCTTCTCTTTGTATCTGTCACTTACCAATTCTTTAAATCCATCAAACCTAAACCCACCATTTCTATCGAAATTTTTTAGGGTTACCATGGCTACATTTGATTCTTGAAGTTCAGACCCTTTGTATGAGTAGCCGTTATGGACTTTTACTAAATCTTCCAACGGATGTAATTCCCACCCCTCCGGAATTTCACCCAATTCACTTTCTTCCATTTTACCTGCCATCCTGAGTTGACACTCAGGGGCAGGTAAACCGCCTTGAGCTTTTGCCCACTGTCTTTGCAACCAAGTTCTTCCATAGCCCGTTTTTAATTCCTCTTCGCGCATACGAGCTTTACCTTGCGAATCGAATTGTTCCCAGTGAATAACTTTAATTGGTTTGTGGGTTTTTGTATGTTTTGCTCCTTCACCTATGAAATGCTCATAGAACCTTCGGTACAAGTCATTGGTCATGCCTTTATAGAAGCTACCATCCTCACAAAGCAACACATATATAAACCAACTTGCCCCGTCAGGAGCTGGCAGTCCACCAATACTTTTATACGTACAAACCTTTGCAATATCTGACCGGTTTACCTGCCCCGAAGGATGATAATCCTGAGGAAGGCAGGGAAACTCAAACTCTACAAACCACCTTTTAAATAGCGTTTGTGCTAGTTCTTCTAAGGTTTGGTTTTGCTCTCTGAGTAGTGTTATTTTTTGGTCATATACGTTAATTGTTTTGGCAATTTCCTTTTGATCATCAACATCTTTTGGAGCTTGAATTATCAAGTCTTCTAAATCCGATTTTGTTAGTGCATTTCGTGTTGCACCGTCTGATGCAATTCTTAATAAATGCTTTTTAATTATTGGATTAAGGAGATAATAGAGGAGATAGTCCGGATCGAGCTTATTTTGATTTGATCTCAAAATAGAAACATGTTGATTAACTCTTGCTGGCAATACTTCAGTTGGCACTTTAGTTACTCTTGCAACAGAATCTCCTGTGATATTAATAAGTATATCATTTTCTTGTACTTCTACATTTCTTAATGCATAAGCTTGATCTTCATCAATAAAAGCCAGACCATTGTATGAAAAAGAAAAGTCCAATATATTTTGACTTCTAATAAGCGAAATCCCTTCACTTTTATAAGCCTCTTGTCCACCCCTTGGTGTTGCTCCGCTACCAATTTTAGTTGTGAGCTCTTTTAATTCAATGCTTTCCCACTCACTCATAACTCAATCCCGATTTTAGACAGTTGTGTTTTTATTTCGTGATCGAGCTGCTGAGCCGTTTGCATTTGCGTTCTCAGTTTTTCGGTAAGCGTATCTACTTTTTCTTGAAAAGGAATGCCATCATCTACTTCATCCGGAATACCTACATATCGTCCAGGCGTTAATACAAACTTGTGCTTTTGGATATCTTCAATAGCAGCCGATTTACAAAAGCCTTTTACATCTTCGTATTCTGTCTGGTTAAGCCAATTGTGGTAAGTATCTGATACGAGAGCAATATCTTCAGGAGCAAAAGTTCTATTTTTACGATCTATCATATACCCCAATTCCGATGCATCAATAAAGAGTACTTCGCCATTGCGTTGCTTTTTGCCTCTGCGTAAAAACCACAAACAAGCAGGAATACCTGTATTAAAGAACAGGGCTTTTGGAAGCATGACAATACATTCTACCAAGTCGTTCTCAACCAACTTTTGGCGAATATCGCCTTCGCCACCTGTATTGGAACTAAGCGAACCATTTGCTAATACAAAACCTGCAAGTCCACCATCGGGCTTTAAGTGATATAAAAAGTGTTGCACCCAACCAAAGTTGGCATTTCCTGTGGGAGGAATACCATACTGCCAACGAGCATCATCACGTAACAATTCACCGCTCCAGTCACTTACGTTAAACGGAGGGTTAGCTATGATATAATCCGCTTTTAAGTCTTTGTGAGCATTGTTCAAAAACGAACCTTCGGTATTCCATTTAATGTTAGAACCATCAATGCCACGAATAGCCAAGTTCATTCTACACAAGCGGTAAGTAGTTTGGTTGCTTTCTTGTCCATAAACCGAAATATCATCCAAACGCCCTTGGTGGCTTTCGATAAACTTTTCTGACTGTACAAACATACCTCCTGAACCACAACAAGGATCATACACACGCCCTTTGTATGGCTGTAACATCTCCACCAATACTTTTACAATACTTTCAGGCGTGTAGAATTGTCCTCCTTTTTGTCCTTCTGCCAAAGCAAACTGACCTAAAAAAAATTCGTAAACACGACCAAGAACATCTTGGCTTTTCGCCTTTTCGTCACCTAAAGCGATGGTTCCAATGGTGTCAATTAAACCACCCAAAGTTTGTGGATCAAGATTAGACCTACCGTATGTTTTGGGTAAAATGCCCTTTAATGTAGCGTTTTCCGCTTCAATCAAATCCATAGCATCATCAATCAATTTTCCAATATTTGGAAGTTTTGCTTGCGATTGAATGTGCGACCAACGGGCATTTGCAGGAACAAAGAATACATTTTCTGCTCCGTATTCATCTTTATCCTCCGGATCGGCTCCGGCATATTCGCCTTCACCTGCCACCAATTTATTGTGCAACTCTGTGAAAGAATCGGATATGTACTTTAAAAAGATTAAACCTAGTACTACATGTTTGTACTCGGCTGCATCTATATTCTTTCGGAGCTTATCAGCTGTTTTCCAAAGTTTCTTCTCTAATGACTCCTGTTCTTGTTCTTTCTTTGCCATAAATGGTTAATTATCTTAATTCAATATTTTTTACTCTTGTTTTTAATTCTCCCGTGCGGTTATCTGTATATTCCTCAATTTCTCCTTTTACCATTGTGCCGTTGGTCAAATTATAATTGCTTACTAAATGCGGAGGTATAAATTCGTTGCCAGCCCCATTTGATGGAGCAAGAAAAGCGAATCCTTTAAAGCTATTGAAATTAATTACCTCACCTTCAATCCATGATTCGGTATCTGTAGCTTCTGATTCATCAGCCAATACCTCCCAATTCTTAGTTGTTGGATTGGCATCTACATATTGTTTAAACCATACCAAAACATCCATCAATTGAAACAACACACTTTTCAATAAATAAGGAGTTCGCAATGAATTTACATGCGCATCAATAGAAGAGCGATGCGAACCGTCTTGTGTAACAGATAATATACTTCTTAGGAAATAGGCAATTTGAGAAGGCACGACAGATTCAGCTCGCAACTTATATTTTTTATATTGAGCTGCTGAACGCTCGTCTTGATCCTGTCCACATAAAAATTTACTGGATTGGTTGATTGCCACATTTGGTTTAACAAAATCTGATGGTAGCAATTCATATTTATTAAACGCTATAAATAAATCCTCTATAACTTTTCTGACCTGATTAAACTGACTGTTTGTATCTGTACCATTAACACTAATTAAACTCAATAAATCCTGTGCTGCGACCTCTCCAATATATCGTTCAGTGCATACATTAAATACCCGATTGTATTCGTGTCGAATCTGTGTATCTGTCAATTGACTTGCAGCTGCTTTAATATCCACAAACAGCTTTTCTACATCCTCATCAATTCCCTTTCGGTAAACCTTTTTAAAAGCTTTATTGAATGTTTTATCCTCATAAGCCTCAGCTTGCCCAGTTAAAATAAAAACCTCAAATTTTTTCGGAAGCAGTAATAATTCTTCTTTCGCTCTATGAACGTTTTCGGTATCTTCTGACCCCTTTACATCGTCTTCGTTCTCAAAAAACTTAGCATCCAGTAAAACGCCATCATAAAAAGGATAGTTCTTTTTTAATTCACTCATCCCTTCATTTAGCGATTTGAAGGGGATTAAATGAATATTATTGAATTTAGCATCTCCCTTAAAGCCTGACATGCCTTCATGCTCGTCATCTAACCAAAGTATGTTATAGTAATTTTTATCCATCTTAATTCATTAATTTAATTGGCAGTGAAAATCGAAAGATTACTGGGTAGATTGGATCTTCATTTAATACCAATTCCCAATCTTTATTGTCAAAATAAGAAGCTATCCTGTTAATATCATACCCCCCTAATCCAGATCCATTGAGGCTATCGGCAGTTGAGTATTTTGCGATAAATTTTTCCCTGTCAAAATTCTTTGGAAACGGAAGCCCATTGTTACGAACATCAATAATTAATTGATCCTCCACTTCGCTAACTTCAATTCTCACAACATTTCCATCTTTTTTTTCCTGAAAACCATATTTATTGGCATTAGTCAATAAATTATCAAGCAGTGTTTTCAATAGTAATTTATTGATACAAATCGCTCTATTTTTCATTTCATCAGCCTTTAATAGCTGTTTTTTAATGGCGAAATTCCAACCATTGTTAGAAAGCTCATTAATGATGTTGTTAAGTTCGGATAGGGAAATATTACTTTTAGTATAGTCGTTTAGAACTAGACCGTTTTCTCCTTTTTCCAAAACATCCGAAATAAACTTAATATCTCTGTTTATTTCACCAATTGCCTCAATAATTCCTAAATCGAATAATTCCTTAAATTCAGCATTCAATCCAACTAAAGTGTCCTTTTCTCGCTCAAAAAAACGAGCAAGATTTTTAGACCACCCAAGTATATTCTGCCTAGGTCTTCCTAGGGTGTGTTTTAGAGAAGCGAACTCATTAAACTCCTTTGCATTAATTCCATGAGCAAGAGCATTTCTTTCAGACTGTAACTGTCTGATTTTTTCTGAAATCTCTTTTAAACCGGCAACCTTAGCACGTTGCTCTTCAATAGAAGGAAGTTTAATTTTCACTTCTAACAAGTCATCTCGTCTAATAAATGGAACAGCAGCTCCTTGCCTAAAACCATCTAACTGTTGTTCAACATAATCAGCGTGTAACTCACTCGCTAAATAGGCTACATCAGCAATTTCTTCATCTACCTCAAAAGGAAGTATATCCGAGCCTCTAAATATTGGTTCGTCATCAAATTGAAAATAAGTTGGCTTTAAAGTCTTCCATCTAATTGTTAACAATAGGCAAGAGGCATCTATTCTATGAATATCAGGTCTGGTTAAAGGCATTCCTTCAACTTGCTTAATATCTAGTTGAAAGTCGGTTTTGTCATCCTTTAAATCACGAACTCGAATTAGCTTTCCTTCTTCAGGCAGCCCCCTTCTTTCTCCTCTTATATACGTTAGAATATCTCTTAATTTGACTCCTTCAATATCTTCCTGAAAATATCTAGGGATATTTAAATTAAAGTCATTGGCAATTACCTCTTCGTTATCGATAATTCGAACGAAATCCGAATTATCATAATTTTTGATAGCATTTAACAGCTCACTTCCTTCAATAATATGCTCTCTAGGAGATGGTTTCTTTACAAAAGAAGTCGCATCTACTAATCTTATTTTAGCAGGATATTTCTTTGATTTATTTAAAATCAATACAATAAACGGGATTCCTGTATGATATAGTACCCCCCCAGGAAATGAGATAATTGTATCGATTAAGTCTTCTTGAATTAGTCGTTCTCTTAATCTTTGCTCAGAACCACCTCTAAAAAGAATTCCTTGATGTAAGACGGCAACTAATTTCCCTGAGCTTGTTAATGAATCCAAACCTACATTTAATAAAAATTCTTCAGCAGTTCTGAAGTACGGATACTTTTCTCTATAAATCCCATTCAAACGCATGTTAAAGGGAGGATTAGCAACGATTAAATCGAATTTTTCATGTTTGGGCCAATTCTTAATCGAATCTTCACACTTAAAGTCTACAGGTGTCTTGTAAACAATTAATCTTAATTGTCCAATAGCCCAGGTTTTTTGATTCAACTCTTGTGCATTAACAAAACAGGAATCTTTACTATTTTTAATGAAAGAAGCTACACCGGCAAAAGGGTTGAAAATTTTTAATCCATTTGTAGAACCTATATAAGCTTCAATAAAATCAGTAAGTTGTTTGGGTTGAATAAACTGACCAGCCATTTTTCCTTGGGACAATGCCATTCTTTGCAAAGTAGAATCAAAAACGTAGGCAATGTTTTCGTTTAGCCAAAACGAGTCAATTGAAATTAATGCTTCAACTATATATTGAACAGTTCTTTCACTTAAAACTTCTAAAGAAGGTTGGAAAATATGAAGTACATCATGAAGCACTTCATTTGTAGAGGCATCAATCTCTTGACGAATCAACTGCAATAACTCAGACTTAATATTATTTGAGTGAAGTAACTTTTCAGATATCACTGTCTCTGAACGCAAATAGATAAAAAGCAATACAACGGAATAATCTTCCGTGTTTATATCACCTCTTAACATGTCAAAAAGGTTCCACACCTTTTTCATTACTATTTCCTGATCGCTCATTGACTTAAAATCTTCCATAACTAATGATAACTTGATTACCCTACAAAGATCAAATCAACCTATGTGCTGTATCTGCATTATTCATATTTTCTTGTAATTTTCTTAAATTTTGTTCTTAATTCTTCTCTTAAAACAGTTGGGCTTAGTACTTCTAAACCTTCACCGTAAGACATTAATAGAGCTATTAATTCATAGTTGATAAATACCTCAATTTGAATTATTAAATTATCCCTGTCAATTATTTTTTGCGATCCGTGAATAGGTTTGCTAATCACGTAAGGTGCAAGCGAATCCTCAATTTTAATTTGAATTTTTTGAAGCTCAGAATCATTAGGAATAGACACACCAATAACATCATCGAAAAGCTCACTAAAGTTTATGGCTGAATTTTGATAGGATATATCCTTCACTTCCCTTATGGCTTTTATTCTATCTAAAGAAAGGTTGGTCAAATTGTCTCTACCATTAACAATACCAAATAGAAACCATCTATTATTGTATTGTTTTAATAACTGAGGATGAAAAACATACTTGAGCGGTTCTTCTTGCTTAAACCCTTGGTAGGTTACTTCAATCACCTTTTCATAAGTGATTGCATGATATAACTCTGAAATATACTCTAACCCAGTAAGAAATTCGTTTTGTTCAAACTGTATTATACCCTTCTTATCAGAAATCAAAGAAAAGCTAGACTCTAATCTTGTAGCAATTTCATCAACCCAATTGAATTGTGGTAAACCTTTGAATCGGTTTAACGTCAGCAGAACTTCTTTTAACTGATTCGCTTCCGATTCATTTAACGGTTGGGAATTAATGGAAAAATCAGTATCTGAGTAACGGTAATAAACCTTTCTTCCATCTTTCTTCCTACTCAAATCGATGGAGTAGCCCGATTCACTTTCCATGAATTTGATATCCTCAAAAACCTGCCTTTTCTTTATGCCTTCATTACTTCCTGTGAAATCATTTATAGCTTGATTACACGCTTCAACAAGATCATCCATGAAGTATCGTTTGCCGATATTTCGGAAGCACTTATCAAGTGCCTGGTATCTTATTACTGCATGTTTGTTTGTTGCCATAAATTAATTTTCATCAGAATTTTCGTCTTCTTCAATTTCTATTGCTTCCCCCAATAATTCGGTACTGTCTGCTGTTGGAAGTTCTTCCACCTTTTTGAGTTTAGACATCATAATTCGGGTACGAGTACCTACTAGTGTATCCAGTTCTTTATTAGCTTCGTTTATTTTCTTTTGGGCTTTCTCCAATACTCCACCAAACTTGCCGAATTCTGTTTTAACAGCACCTAATATTTGCCAAACTTCACTGCTTCGTTTTTGAATAGCCAAGGTTTTAAAGCCCATTTGTAAACTATTCAACATGGCAGCCAAAGTAGTTGGTCCGGTAACTATGATTTTATATTCACGCTGTAACAATGCCACAACTTCCGGTTGGCGAACAACCTCGGCAAACAAGCCCTCAATTGGCAGGAACATGATACCAAAATCGGTAGTATTTGGCGGATCAATGTATTTGTCTCGAATATCTTTTGCAAACTTTTTAATGCTTTGTACTAAGGCTCGGTTGGCAGCATCCACACCTGCAACATCGCCTTCATCATAGGCGGTTTGCAGTCGTACATAATCTTCTTGTGGGAACTTGGCATCAATAGGTAAGTACACCTCCTTACCATGGTCGTCTTTTCCGGGAAGTTTAATTGCAAACTCCACATGGTCGTTAGAACCTTGCTTGGTTTTTACGTTGGCTTCGTATTGCTCGGGAGCCATGATTTGCTCCAAGATATTGCCCAATTGAATTTCACCCAATACACCACGAGTTTTTACATTGCTCAATACCTTCTTTAGGTCGCCTACACCATTGGCTAGGTTTTGCATTTCACCCAGTCCTTTTTGCACCGCTTCTAATCGCTCACTTACAATTTTAAAGGATTGTCCTAAGCGTTCCTCCAGTGTTTTATGTAGCTTTTCATCTACCGTCTCACGCATTTTCTCCAACTTCAATTCGGTAGATTTTACCAACTCATCTTGTTTGGTCGCCATGGCATCAAACTTTTGCTTTTGCAGGTCGTTGAAGTCCTTTACGTTTTTACTAAACACATCACTAAAGCTTTTTAACGATTGGGTAAGCTCTTCACGGTTGTCTTTGGCATTTTTATTAAGCCCTTCGCTAATTTGGGTGAGCTTTTCTTCTAGTTTCTGTGTAAGTTTATCTAAGCCACCTGAAAGCTCTTCACGGTTTTCTTTTAAGGCAGCAGAAAGCTCGGTTCTGTTTTCTTTTAACTCGTTTTGTAACAGACCACGCATTGCCTCAATGATAGGCGTAGTAGTATCTGTTTTACCGTTTTTGAGCAGTAAAACAACTAAAAGTACTAGGCATAAAGCCGATAAAATGATTGCAATAATCTCCATATATCCTGACATTTTTTGACAAAGATCTGTAAACGTGTTGTCAAACAACGTCAAAAATAGATAAATTTATTGAAATTCCTTGTAAAAACCCTGTAAATGTTTGCGTTTGTGGAAAGAATTCTATAAGGAAATTATGTGTTGAGATTCATTTACTTAGATGCAAAAGGAGAATTCGGACCGGTTTCGTGGTGGCGTAGGTACTCGGTAATGAGTTTTACGGTAGCTGCCGAGCGGTTTTTGTATAAGGGCTTATCCTGATGATCCCTTTCCTGAAGCATCATTCGGATTTTGCGTTGGTCTTCGGTATCAATAAACTTCTTGCAGGCTCGGATAAAGGCATCACGGCTGCAACCTCGAATTTTGAGCCTTCGCATATCTACATACACAAAGAAGCTTCTGCGTTTTTTGTATTCGTCTTTACTAATGCTGCCATCGGCAAAAGCATTGTTGGCAAGATTGTATTGTTCATCTACAATGTAGGTCGCAATTCGCACTAAAAAGTAGTTGGGTATTCGGCTTTCATAACGAGATACATCATCTACCTGATGATGCAAACGGAGCCATGTACAGTTTTGCCATTCGGTGGTAGTGATTTTAGCAATAGACTGGTGGCTAATCATAATATCCAGTCCATTATGGCGATTGGTGGTGAGCAAACCTACCACAGTTTGACCTTTTGCACCTACCATGTATTTGTCCAAATCTTCCAGTACCAACAAGCCATTTTTGAACTGGTTCACCATACGTTGTACCACTTCACGTTTTTCCTCAATACTCATGTTTTGTCCGTTTTTGGCTATTGGTCGGATCCTACGAGCTTGCACCTTGGTTAAGGCTTTGATATGAAAAGGACTTACCGTTGGAAACATTGGGTAATCGTCATCATTCACATCAAAAGCCAATACCTTTCTACCTTTACGTCCGGTAGAGGCATCGTCTTTCATGTAATGGCGTATCTCGGTAACATTACGGTAGGTTTTACCCACACCGGTTTCACCACAAATGAGTACCAACATGGGTTGGCGTTCCAAATCTTCTTTGGAATAGGTAATAGGCTTTCTGCCTCTGGTCGATTTCTTTTGCTCTATGTCTTGATTAGTCGTTTCCTTCTTCATCCTGTGCTACTTCTAATACAGTGTTTTCTAGTTCTTCACTCTCTGTTTCTTCTTGTTCCATGGCAGGTTCATAAGCCGGTTCGGGCATGGCATTGGCTTTTTCTTCTCGAATAATTTCCAGTATGCGATCAAGCAAGATTTCATTTTCGGCTCGTATTTCCATGACTACCTGAGCTTTTTTCATCAGAATTGAAAGTACCGCACCGAATAATTGTTGTTCGGGCGTAAGCTTTTTGGCTTTCTTTTTCAGAATGGCAATAAGCAATGGACGAAGCAGGATTTTATCCTCTTCATCGAGCTTGATGCGTTTGACGTTTTTGGCATTTTGCTCGTCAATAACCTGAACAATCTCTTCAAAATCGTAGAAGTCTTTGTGCTTTTTGATCTTTACAAAAAAGCCACTTCCAACGGCAAGCACATTGTCGGTCATACCCAGTAAAGTATCCGCAGCTTGCTTGGCATGTCCGGTAGGAAGTTCAAAATCTTCTCCGTCTAATTCACCCAAACCGTCTTCATCCTCCTCATAAGAGCCAATTTCCTGTTCGGGAGCATCGTAGATGTTTTGGTCAAAGTCATCGTTTATGGATGGTTCTTTTTCCAATTCAGCTTCTTCTGATTCTTCTTGCTCTTTGTTTTCTTCTATCGGTTCGGCTTCCTGTTTTGGAGTAACTACCTTTTTGCCATGACCGATTTCATCTTCCACAACCGGTTGGTTTAGCGGACTGTTATTCTCGTCCGGAATCTCTTCAAAAGCCACGTTTTCGGCTCCTGAATTCAATACTTGTTCTACTTCTGAATGAATATCCTTCATGGCTGTTTACAGTTTTGATATAAATTGAATGCTTCGCTCTTCCAGTTGGTCGTACAACTGAATGAAAGGCTTGTAATAGTGTGGAATCGTCAAGCGTTCATCTACTTTTTGTTTGTAGTAAATGATGTTGCGTTTTCCAGTTCCAAATACCTGGGCAACTTTGGCGTAGCTGTATGAAGTGTATTTGTGGTACAAATGATAA
>Ga0209632_10001669_pt1 | contig 22222 bp, 25 predicted proteins | sample COG_10_FD_184754 | JGI IMG/M metagenome (GOLD analysis project Ga0209632, IMG submission 184754) | Pelagic Microbial community sample from North Sea - COGITO 998_met_10 (SPAdes) (version 2) | ecosystem: Environmental > Aquatic > Marine > Neritic zone/Coastal water | place: Helgoland, sampling... | reverse complement strand
TTTCTGACAGTCCTCCAGAAAAAGATGTTCAATGGTCAGAGCAAGGAATGGTCGCCTCTTACAAATTCATTCAAAAATTATGGACACTACATCAAAGAATTATAGAAAAGATCAATGTATCAGAAAATAAAAATAATGAAGCTGATGTAATTACAGAATTTACAAATCAACTAATTTATAAAGTTACTAATAATTTGGAAAGATTTAATTATAACGTAATTATAGCTAATTTTTATGAAATGTATAATTTTATGTCAAAATCAATTAATCAATGCGGAAATCAAAAAAAACTAAAAGAAAACTACATTAAAATTATTTATTTATTATTGCCCGTATTGCCACATTTTTCAATGCAATGTTTAGAAGAGTTGAGAGATACGAATAAAAAAGAATGGCCAAAAATAGATCCGAAATACTTAAAAAGTGATAGTATTCAAATAGTAATTCAAATTAATGGAAAAAAAAGAACAACTATTGACGCCAATGAGGGAGTAGAAGAATCAGAAGTTGTTTCGTTATTAAAGAAAACGGAATATTATGAAAAAAAAATTAAAGGAAATAAAATTCAAAGAACTATTTATGTTAAAAATAAATTAATAAATTTAATTATTTAAAGAATTTATGAAAAAAATATTTTTATTATTGATAATAGCAATTCTTACAGGTTGCGGATATCAGTCAGTACTTACTACTCAAAAAGCAAATTTTTCAATTAATAAAATTAATCATGACAATTCCATAATAAGTAAGATGATTATTGCCAATTTGAACCATTTTAAGAAAAGTGAAAATAAAATTGTAAATTATGATCTTGACATTTTTTCAGAAGAAAAAAAGATTAATACTTTAAAAAATACCAAAGGAGATCCCACAAATTTTAGATTGGAAATAAAAGTAACTGTTAATTATTTTGAAAATAAAGAACTTAAATTAAAAAAAAGTTATGTGGAAAAATTTGATTACAAAAACACTTTAGAAAAATTTGAACTATCTCAATATGAAAATAAAATAAAAGATCAGATAGTAGCCAAACTTTCTGAAAGAATTATCTTAGATCTACATGAAATTAAATGATCTTAAAATCATTTGAATTAAATAAATTAAAATTAAATGATTATAATTTTTACCTTTTTTATGGTGCAAATGAAGGACTAAAAGAAGAAAGTATAAAAAATTTATTTGAAAAAAATTATATAGATAAAATTTATAGGTATGAAGAGAAGGAAATATTAGACAATATAAATGATTTTTTTAATACAATCCTCACAAAATCTTTTTTTGATAACGAAAAGCTTATAATCATAAATAGAGCTACTGATAAAGTTAAATTAATTTTAGAGGAATTAATTGAAAAAAATCCATCAGACACACTATTTATTTTAAATTCAAAAAATCTTGAAAAAAAATCAGTGTTGCGCAAATTTTTTGAAAAAGAAAAAACTATTATATGTGTTCCATTTTATGAGGATAACAATCAAACTCTAAACTCTATAATTGGTCAATTTTTTAGAAATAAAAAGATTCCAATTTCGCAACAACTTATAAATGTTCTGATAGAAAGAAGCAGGGGTGACAGAAAAAATTTAAACAATGAGTTAGCAAAGATTGAAAGTTTTTCATTAAGTAAAAAAAATATAAATTTTCAAGAAATTATTAAACTCACAAACCTTGCTGATAATTATAGCGCCACTGAACTAATTGACCACTCACTTGCAAAAAATACTAGAAAAACAATCAATATTTTAAATGAAAATAACTATTCAGACGAAGATAATATAATAATTATCAGAACCTTATTATCTAAATTAAAAAGATTAGTAAAAATTTATGAATTGATCGATACAAAAAATAATATAGATCAAGCAATTTCTTCATTTAAACCAGCCATTTTTTGGAAAGATAAGCCTCTCGTGACACAACAAATAAAGTCTTGGGAAAAGAATGAATTAAAAAACTTAATTTATGAAAGTAACAAAATTGAGTTTTTAATTAAGAAAAACTCAAGTATAGCAAAAAATATATTATCTGATTTTATAATTAACAATTCTAAAAAAACTAATAATTAGATTTTATAATTTCAATTATTTTATTTAGTTGATCTAAGTCTTTGTACTCTAATATTAATTTTCCTGTGTTATTTTTTTTATTTTTGATTAAAATATTTAATCCGATTTTTTCTATAATTGAAGATTCTAAGGCCTGTAAATTTGAATCTTTTGATCTTTTAAATGGCTTCTTTTTTGTCTTAAAAATTTTTACAAAATTTTCTGCCTGTCTAACAGAAAGATTTTTTTCTACTATTTTATTTGCAACAGATTCTGGATTATCTAATCCAACTAAAATTTTTGCATGACCAGGTGATAATTTTTTTGTTTCAACTAACTTTAAAACTGCTTCAGGTAAACTCAACAACCTTATAAAATTAGCTATGTGGCTACGACTTTTTCCAATAAATTGAGCCACTTTTTCTTGATCATACGAAAATTCTTCAATAAGGCGTTGATAGCCAAGTGCTTCTTCTATCGCATTTAGATCATTTCTTTGAACGTTTTCAACAATAGCAAATTCTAAAGATTTTAAATCATCTACATTGGTGACAACTACAGGCACTTCATGAAGACCAGCTTTTTGGGCAGCCATCCATCTTCTCTCTCCAGCAATTATTTCATATTTTGAAGTGTCTTCTTTAGATTTTCTAACAATGATTGGCTGAATGATGCCTCTCTCCTTTATTGAGTTTGTTAAATCTTGCAAGCTGTCTTCATCAAAAAATTTTCTTGGTTGGAATTTGTTACTCAGCAGATCGCTTATAGAAACTTTATTAATATTTATTTCTGCTTTTGCTTCACCTATTAAAGATGACAAACCTCTACCTAAGCCTTTTTTTATTTTGCTTGTATCCATTATGCTGCACTCCCTACCTTTTGTTCTTGGCTGATAAATTCATCTGTAAAACTAAAATATGATTTACTACCAGGACATAACTTGTCATAAATTAAAACTGGCATCCCATGTGATGGTGCTTCGGATAGTCTAACATTTCTTGGAATGATAGTAAGATACACTTTCTCTTTAAAGTAATCTCTCGCCTCCTTTTCAACTTGTGCTGAAAGTTTATTTCTCTTGTCATACATGGTTAAAAGAATTCCTCTAATTTTTAGTTCAGGATTTAAGTTAACTTTTATTCTTTCAATGGTCTTCATTAGTTGAGTTAAACCCTCCAATGCAAAAAATTCAGTCTGCAGTGGGACTACAAGTGAGTGGGATGAAACCAAAGCCATTACCGTAAGCAAACTTAGAGATGGTGGACAGTCTATAAGTATGTAATCGTAAGTTGCTCTAGAATCATTTAAATATGAGGCTAATTTAACCTTTAATATAAAGGCTCTTTCATTATCACTAGCTGTTTCAACTTCCAATCCAGATAAGTCTACATTTGAAGTAATAATATCTAAATTTTTAAACTCCGTTTTTTTAATTACTTCTAAAATTGACCTTGTTCCATTTAGCACACCATAAATTGTGTCACTAGAATTTTCTAAATTAGATAAACCAAGTCCTGTAGTAGCATTTCCTTGTGGATCTAGATCAATTACTAAAACTTTTTTTTCTTGTTGGGCCAAACCAGCCGCAAGATTAATTACTGTTGTTGTTTTTCCAACCCCACCCTTTTGATTTATAACAGAAATAATTTTCATTTTAATTTTTGATTTTTTTTTTAATATCTTTTATATTTAATAAGAAAGAATCTTTATTTGTAATACTTTTTTTTTTTACAAAATTAAATTCCCAACTTTTTAAAGTTTCTTCTAAAATCTTTTCTCCATTTTTTCCCATAAACATAATTAAATTTTTACAACTACTAAAGTTTTTGTAAACTAAATCTAAAACTACTGGCAATGGCTTAAATGCCCTTGCCATTATTGTACCTGACTGTAAATTTTGTGCCTCAAAAATATTTTCTTGTATAATTTTTGTGTTTAATTTTAAATCTCGAGACACTTTTCTTAAAAATAAGCTCTTATAATGGCTTTTTTCATATAAATGAACTTTGCTGGAATTTTTTAAATTTTTGATCATAATTGATATAATTATCCCTGGCATACCACCACCTGACCCTATATCAGTTATTATATCACTATTTAAATCAACAAATTCAATGATTTGTGCTGAATCTACTATATGTCTTTCCCTAATTACAGAATTTTTTGCAGTTTCTTTACTTATAATGTTAATTTCCTCATTTTTTTCTTTAAGCATAATAATGAAGTTCTCAAAATCTAAAAATGTTTCACGTGAAACATTTTGATCTATTAGTAATGAATATTTTTTTAAAATTTCTTCCATTAAGCTATAAGCTTAATAGACTTTCTTTTTACATGTGACAACAAAATATATACAGCAGCAGGAGTTATTCCATCAATTCTTAGTGCTTGTCCCATAGTTTTTGGCTTTATTTCCTTAAATTTAGCTTTTACCTCATTTGAAAGTCCTGATAGATCATCATAATTTACTTTTTCTGGAATAATAAGATTTTCATCTCTTTTAAAAGCTAATATATCTGCTTTTTGTTTTTTTAGGTATCCTCTGTAGTGAGCATTTATTTCAATTTGCTCATCTATTTTTTTATCAAAAAAAGGAATTTCAGGCCAAATTTCTCTTATTTTTTTCATATCGACACCCTTTTGAGTTAATATCTCATTAGATTTTCTTAAAATACCATCTTTTGCAATTTTAATATCAAATTCCTTTATTTTTGTTGGAGATATTGATGATTCTGACATTATTTTAGATATTATTCCTAGTTTATGTTCTTTATCTTTAAAGATTTTTTCTCTTTCTTTTGATATTAATCCAATTTCAATTCCTTTGTTTGATAATCTTTGGTCTGCATTATCTGCTCTTAAACTTAGTCTATATTCTGCTCTTGAGGTAAACATTCTATAAGGCTCTGCAACACCCTTGGTCACTAAATCATCAATCATAACTCCAATGTAAGCATCTGATCTGTCCAAAATAAATGGCTCTTCTTTCTTAAAAGATAACGCAGCATTAATTCCAGCTATTAATCCTTGGGCAGCAGCTTCCTCATATCCAGTCGTACCATTTATCTGTCCAGCAAGGTATAAATTTTGAATTTTTTTAGTCTCAAGGGTTAAAAATAGTTCTCTAGGGTCAATATAATCATATTCTATAGCATAACCTGGTCTAATTATTTTAACATTCTCTAAACCATTGATATTGTTACATATTTCTTGCTGTACATCCTTGGGTAAAGAGGTAGATATTCCATTAGGGTATATTGTATTGTCATTTATCCCCTCTGGCTCTAAATATATCTGGTGACGGTCTTTATCTGCAAATTTTACTATCTTATCCTCTATTGAAGGACAATATCTTGGACCAACCCCAAGTATGCTTCCTGAGTACATAGCACTTCTTTTTAAATTTTTTTGAATTATCTTATGAACCTTTTCATTCGTATAGGTCATCCGACATGACACTTGTTTGTTTAAATTTTTTTTAGTTAAGAAAGAAAAAAAGTAAGGATCATCGTCTGCAAACTGTTCTTCTAAATTATCAAACTTAATTGTTCTAGCGTCAAGTCTTGGTGGTGTCCCTGTCTTAAGTCTTCCTATTTTAAAATCATATTTTTCAAGTTGTTCACTTAGCCCTGTTGAAGGCTTCTCATCAAACCTTCCAGCTGGTGTTCTCTCATCACCAATATGAATCAAACCATTCAAAAATGTGCCTGTTGTTAAGATTAACTTGTCACATAAAATTTTTTTACCTGACTTTGTTTTAAAACCACTTATAGATTTTTTATCAAAAATAAATCTTATTACAGGATCAGAAAAAATGCTTAAATTACAATAGTTTAATAATTTTTCCTGCATATATTTACGATACAATGATCTGTCTGATTGTACTCTGGGTCCTTGAACTGCAGGTCCTCTGCTTCTGTTTAATAATCTAAATTGTATACCTGACTTATCAGCAACCTCTCCCATGACACCATCAAGCGCATCTATCTCTCTAACAAGATGACCTTTACCAAGACCACCTATCGCTGGGTTACAAGACATCTCTCCTATGGTCTCAATTTTGTGTGTGAATAAGGCAGTGTTAACTCCAAGTCGTGCAGATGCTGCTGCAGCTTCACAACCAGCATGTCCCCCTCCAATAACTACTACCTCAAATGATAAATCATTTTTCATAAGTTAAATTTATAACCGAAATAAATATTTACAAGAAGACAGTATTTTTTAAGAGATACCTGTTAAGATAATTGAGGCCATGTTTTTATGATAAAAATTGATGAATTAGTTAAGGTTATCAACAAAAATGAAGAAAATAAGCAAAAAAAGCCCTTTAAACATTGATTATTTGCCAATGCAAAAATCGTTGAAAATACTACCTAATATCTCTTCAACATCTATTTTTCCAACTATCATTCCTAAATGTCGTGTTGCTAAACGAAGATCTTCTGCAGCTTTATCAAAATTTTCAGCTTCATTTTTTTCTTCAAAGTTTTTTAAATAATTTAAACTTTGCTCAAGATGTTGCCTGTGTCTTTCACGAGTAATTAAAATATCTTCACTTGTGATGAATTTATTTTTTAATTTGTTTTTAATCTTTAAAATTAAATCTTCTAAGTTGAGATTATTTTTAACTGAAATTAAAACATGTTCATAATTTTTTATTTCAGAGTTTAAATCTTTTCTTAAAAGATCAGATTTATTAACTACAAGTATTGCATTTTCATCCATCAATTCCTTCAAAACTCCTTTAAAATCAATACTTTTAGCGTCTATAACGATTAATTTTAAATCCGCATTTTCTGCTTTATTAAGTGCTAGTTTTATTCCTTTTTTTTCAATTTCATTTTTAGAATCTCTAATTCCTGCAGTGTCAGAAACCACAACTGGATAACCATCAATATTTAAATGCGTCTCAATTACATCTCTTGTTGTACCGGCTATTTCTGAAACGATTGCTGCATCTCGATTTGAAAGATGATTTAGTAAACTAGATTTTCCAGCATTGGTCGGTCCTATAATTGCAATTTTAAAACCTTCCCTAATTCTTTCACCAACTTTCTGATCATCTAAAATTTTTTCTATATTTAAAATTATCTCGTTAGAAATTTTTTTAATGTTTTTTAAAATATCCTTAGGCAGTTCTTCATCTGGAAAATCTATCTTTGCTTCAACGTGTGATAAAATTTTTAAAAGTTTTTCTCTTAAATTATTAAATTTATCTGCAGATTTTCCATTCATGATTTTGATTGCTTGTTGTCTTTGAATTTCAGTTTCTGAAGAAATTAAATCGGCAATACTTTCTGCTTTAAGTAAATTTATTTTGCCATTTTGGAAAGCTAACTTAGTAAACTCACCCGGCCCAGCTAAACGACAATTCTCAACCTTCGAAATAGACGCGTGTAAGGCATCAATTACAGCTTTGCTTCCATGTATATGGAATTCAGCCATATCTTCTCCTGTGTAGCTCTCAGGTCCAGGGAACCACAGTATTATCCCCTCATCAATTAGCTCAGAAGTGTTAATTTTATTGATTTTTCTGAATGTTGCTAATCTTGGTTTGGGCGGGTGTTCTTTTGTTAGAAGCTTTATAACATTAGACGTATCTGGACCGGAAACTCTTACAATAGCAATTCCTGAAACTCCAGGTCCCGTTGATAATGCATAAATCGTCATCTACTTATTATAACAACAAATAAACTGCTATGTATCAAGAATATTATATAATTCCTCAAGGTAAGGTGCAAATCCAGAGTTAGAATTTACAGAAGTTTTATATATAGGCTTTCTTGCTTGTGCCACACTAACAGTTTGAATGGGTGTTTTAGACTTCTTGTGAAAATTTAAACAGTCTGGATCCCAGTCTAAATCACAAAATTTTATCAATTTTTTAATTTGTTCTTCGGGATTTTTCACAATATTTTCATATTTTGCCTCATATATAAATGAGGGTGATTTTTGTTTCCAAAAATTAATCAATTTTAAATATAATTTGTAATATTTACCAATGTCACTTTGGTTGTATGACCAGTCCATACTGTTAGAAGCAAAATTATTTTTAAACAAAGAAAGACAATTATCTTTTGGATCTCTTGAACAGTGAATTATTTTACTGTTAGGAAAAAAAATTCTCATAAAACCAATCCATCTAAAGTTTTGAGGTGCCTTATCCGTAATTTTTTTGCCAAGAAATTTATGTGAATTTAAAAAATTAAAATATTCTTTTTGAAATAAATTTTGTTGACTATGAGCTTGATCTATAATTTTTTGTTTATTCAAACTATAATCCTCTAAAAAAAATTTTTGTACGATGCTTTGTAGATAGATTAATTCACCTGCACCATTCACATCTTGATGGGAGGCTATAATTTGCTCAACTAAGGTTGTGCCAGATCTGGGCATTCCACAAATAAAAATTATTTCTTTATCACTTTTAAGCTTTTTAAAGCTTTCAATGTCAATATCGTTAAAGGTTTTAATAATATTGTTAAATATTCTTTCGTCTTCTAAAATTTGATAATTAATTTTTTCATTTTTTAGTTTATTGGCTGCATTTAAATTGTTAAATGATGCATTATAATTTCCAAGATCCTCGTATGCCTTACCCAAAGCAAAATATAAATCAATTTTTTTACCAGAATCTAGATGGTTTTTTTTTAATAAACTCTCCATCTCATTCAAGTGTTCTTGATTGTCTTTATAATTAATAAATCCGCTTAATAATTTGTGAGAAGCTGTATTGTTTGGGTCCAACTCTAATATTTGATTAATAATTTTTTTAGCTTCATCAAATTTCCCAATGCCCTGGTAGGTTGAAGCCAAACTAAATAGAATATTTATATTTTTATTGTCTATTTTTAAGGCTTTTTGATAAAAATTAATTGCTGAATCAAAATCATTAAACCTTTGTTTTAAATTTCCATAATTATTAAGTGTTTTTATATTTTTTGGGTCTTTCTCAATTACCTGTAAATACAAGTTCTCAGCTTCACTTAATTTACTTAATGCTTTGTATGAATTTGCCAAATTATTCATTGCAGCTAAATTTTCAGGTTCATAATATATTGCTTTGGTGAAATATTCTACAGACTCTAAAATTTTTTTATCTGCCTGTAAGGCAAGACCGCATAAATTATAAATAAAGGAATTTGTTGGGTATTTTTTAATTAATTTTTTGCAATTAGCAATAGCTATGGAAAAACTATTTACCCTAATTAAATTTTGAATTGTTTGTATTTTGTTTTTTAATTCCATAAAATATAGGAATAGACCAGTATTTTATTTAATAAGTTTGAAATAATTAAACTGGCTTATTCATTGAGTTAAAGAAATCTGCATTACTCTTTGTTTCTTTGAGTTTTGAATTAATAAATTCAATGGCGTCCATGGTTCCCATGGGACCAATAATTCTTCTTAGAACATTCATTTTTGAGAGATCGTCTTTATTAAAGAGTAACTCTTCTCTTCTTGTTCCAGATTTGGTTATATCAATTGCTGGATAAATTCTTTTCTCTGCAATTTTTCTATCAAGAACAGTTTCACTATTACCTGTTCCTTTAAACTCTTCGAAAATAACTTCGTCCATTCTTGATCCTGTATCAATCAAAGCTGTTGAAATGATTGTTAAAGATCCACCTTCTTCAATGTTTCTTGCAGCACCAAAAAATCTTTTTGGTCTTTGTAGTGCATTTGCATCAACACCACCTGTTAATACTTTTCCAGAGCTTGGAATTACAGCATTGTAGGCTCTACCTAGTCTTGTGATTGAGTCCAATAAAATTACAACATCTTTTTTATGCTCAGTTAATCTTTTTGCTTTTTCAATCACCATTTCAGCAACGGCTACATGCCTAGAAGCTGGCTCATCAAATGTAGAACTAATAACTTCACCCTTAACTGTTCTTTGCATGTCAGTTACTTCTTCGGGTCTTTCATCGATTAGCAAGACCATTAAATAACTTTTTGGATAATTTTTAGCGATTGAGTTTGCAATGCTTTGTAAAATCATTGTCTTACCAGCCTTGGGTGGTGAAATTATTATTGATCTTTGACCTTTACCAATTGGACTTACAAGGTCTATTAACCTCGGTGTTAAATCTGGTTTTTTTTCAACTTTAGTCGTTTCAACTTCCATAACCATTTGTTGGTCAGGGTAAAGAGGGGTCAAGTTATCAAATGCAATTTTATGACGGGCTTTTTCGGGTTCTTCAAAATTTATTTTGCTTACTTGCAATAATGCAAAATATCTTTCACCTTCTTTTGGAGCCCTCACAGGTCCCTCAACCGTGTCTCCTGTTCTTAAACCAAATTTTCTTATTTGACTAGGACTTACATAAATATCATCTGGTCCAGCCAAATAATTTGATTCCATTGCTCTTAGAAAACCAAACCCATCTTGTAATAATTGTAAAACTCCTGCTCCAGTAATTTCCTCTTTTTCAGCAACTTTTTTTAATATTGCAAATAATATTTCTTGTTTTCTTAACGTACTAGCATTTTCAATGCCCAGCTCTTCTGCTTGAGTAATTAACTGCTCTGATGATTTTAATTTAAGTTCTTGTATATTCATGTGAGAGGGGTTTATTAGAGATTTTTAAGATATGTGATAAATATATATACTCTTTAAAGTTTTACAAGTCTAGATAGGCTTAAAAATAACAATAAATACTATCAAAATAAGCAATATTGTTGGCACTTCATTAATTATTCTAAAAAACTTGGATGATTTAATATTTTGATCCAAATTAAAATCACTAAGAAGTTTGGATAAATAGAAATGATATAAAGTTAATAAAATCACTAACAACAATTTTAATTTAATCCAAGTTGTAGAAAAAACCTCGAAACCTAAAGAAGAAATTAAAATTAACCCAAACACCCAAGTTAAAATCATTGCTGGTGTCATGATGTAAAAATATAATTTTCTTTCCATTGTTTTGAATATTGAAGAAGTATTTTTATCTTTTAGGTTTTCAGCATGATAAACAAAAATTCTCGGTAAGTACAAAAGTCCCGCCATCCATGAAATCATAGCAATTAAGTGTAAGCTTTTAAACAATAAATAACTATTCATAATTTAAACAGGGACATTTTTTAAAATTAGATGGACACTGTATCTTTGGTGGATAAAGATTCTCATTAATCTTATATTCATTTTTTTTAATTATTAATTCTGATATTGCTTTAATAAAGTCCTCATTAATTCCAAGTGCTGGAACCCTTGTATAATTTTTACATCCATTAGCGTCTGCTATTTCTTTATATTCTATATCAAGCTCAACGAGAGTTTCTGAGTGTTCAGAAACAAACGCGATAGGGACCAAAACAATATGCTTGCCGATCTTGGAATTTTCAATGATTACATTTTCTGTAGATGGTCCTATCCATTTAAGTGGACCAACTCGACTTTGATAGCTCAATATCCAATCAAGGTTCTCGTCATTTAAACTCTTAACTATTTTTTTAACCGATTGTTCCACTTGCCATTGATAAGGGTCCCCTTTTTTAATATTTTTTTCTGGCAGGCCATGTGCAGAAAATATTAATTTAAAGTTTTTAAGATCTTTGATTTTTTTTAATATCTCTTTTGTATGGGCGTTAATAAAATTATGGTCTGTTGGGTAACAGCATATTGTGCTTGTTTTAACATGGTAGTTATTTTTTTTACAAACGTCTTTCCATTCTTTAATTGAAGACCCCGATGTTGCGGCAGAGTACTGGGGATACAGGGGCATTAAAATAACTTCGTCTGGGCCATATAATTGGACATCTTTAATTACATCTTTAGCTCTTGGATTCCAGCATCTCATTATGATGAAGCACTTGTATTCATTTTCATTTTGCGTTTGATTTAGTTTTGTTTCTAGAGAATCAGACTGTTCTTTGGTTAATTTTAATATAGGTGATGAACCACCCAGTTCAGCATAAATTTTTTTAGCAACCGGTGCTCTTCTATTAGAGATTAGCTTTGCTAATGGATACCTTAAAAAGGTTGGTAAATTTAAAATCGCTGGATCATTAAATAAATTGAATAAAAAAGGTTCGACATTTTCTAATTTATCTGGACCTCCAAGATTAAATAAAATAATTGCTTTTTTCATTTAATAATCTTTTACCATCTTCACCAAATAATCCACCATATTAGGATCCGTCTGAGGTAATACGCCATGGCCCAAATTAAAGATATATGGATGATCTTTGAATATATCTAGATATCTTTTTGCTTCTTTTTTCAAATTTTCTTTATCGGTTAATAATATCTTTGGATTAAGTCCTCCCTGAATGGGTATGTTAATTTTTTTACATATAGATGAGGGGCTTACATTATAATCAATATTTACAACATCAGGTTTAACAATATCACAATAATTTTTATAATTTTTTACTCCTCTTGGAAAGCAAATTATTGGTATGTTCAATGATTTTACATAATCAACTAAATTTAGTGTTGGAATATAAACGTAGTTTGGTAGGTCTTTTTCTTCTAACAAACCGGCCCAACTATCGAAAATCTGAATCACGGTTGCACCACTTTTTATTTGTTGCTCAATATGTAATTTTAAAAATTTTTCTATTATTATTAAAATTCTGTTTATTAAAAACTCGTCCTTAAAAAAATCTTTTATTAGCTCTTTTTTTGGTGAGTGTTTATTAATCATGTAAACTAATAACGTCCACGGTGCTCCAACAAATCCTATAACATCTTTATTTTTAATTAAAATATCTTCACTAACTTTTTTAATTGATTTATAAACTGGATATAATTTTTCTATAAAATCAATTTCATCAATTTTAGATATATCATTTAAATTTAATGGGCCAAGGTGTGGGCCAAAGTCTTTTTTAAATTCTACTTTTTGATTTAACCCGTATGGTAACATTAAAATATCTGAAAAAATTATTGCAGCATCTAATTCAAATCTTTTTAAAGGTTGCAAAGTAATTTCTGATGATAAATTTTCATTTAAGCATAAATCGATAAAATTATGATTTGTTTTTCTAATTTCCCTAAACTCTGGAAGATATCTCCCAGCCTGTCTCATTAACCATATTGGGGAATTAGTTATTTTTTTGTTTATTATGGTTTCTTGGATGGGTGTCATAATAATAAGTAAATATTTAATTATAGTATTAGTTATATAGTATGTGAATAATGGTAATTAATTGTTTTACATATTTTATACATGATTTATTAACAATTAATAATTTATAGAAGTGAAGTATATTGTGTAAATTGACCCTTTATTTAATATTGTTAGATAAAATGTATATTATTATCTCACATGTTTATTAATGTTTATAAAAATGAGGTTTTACAAGGAAAAATAAGAAGTATTAGAATTATAAAAAATGGTAAGAATAATACTTAATCATTAACACTTTATACATGAGTAATTCATATCAAATATATTTAATATCGGACTCTACAGGAGAAACATTAGATAGGGTATTTTTAGCTATTAAAGCTCAATTTAAAAATATCGAATATGATGTTAAATCTTATTTTTTCACAAGAACAGAAAATCAGGTAATAAAAATTCTTGAAGAAGCGAAAAAAAACAAAAACTCCATAATTTTATATACTATTGTTGATAGTAGTCTTGCTAAGTTTTTAGCAAACGAAAGCAATGAAAAAAAAATCCCTTGTTTTGGGGTATTGGGAAACTTAATTCTTAGTTTTTCAAAACTATTAAACCAACAGGCTTCACACGTCCCAAGCGGGCAGCATGCTCTCAATGAAGAATATTATGAAAGGATTGAAGCTATTCAATTTACAATGAACCATGATGATGGGAACATGGTTGATGAATTAGAGAAATCAGATTTGATATTATTAGGTGTTAGTAGAACAAGTAAAACACCAACCTCTATCTATCTTGCAAACAAAGGCTTTAAAACATCAAACATCCCACTTGTTAATGAAAGATCTATACCCGAAAGTTTAAAAAACAAACCAAAAATGGCCTGTGTTGTTGGACTAACAACCGAGGCGGAAAGGTTGGTTGATATAAGAAAAAATAGAATGATGACTCTTAAAGAAAGAGAGAACACAAGCTATACAGATATAAAAAAAATTAAAGAAGAGGTCGAAGAAGCAAAAAAGACTTTTGCTAAATATAAGTGGCCAACTATTGATGTTACCAGAAAATCAGTCGAAGAAGTTGCCGCATCAATCATTAAAATATACGAAATATACAAAAATAATGATTGATAAAATAATACTTGCCTCAAAAAGCGGTGTAAGAAAAAAAATTTTAGAGATAAATCAAATTAAATGCATTGTAGAACCCTCAAATATTGATGAGGATAGTGTTAAGGACGGTCTGTTAAAAGAAAACGCAACACCAGAAATTATTTCTAAAAATCTAGCTGAACTCAAAGCAAATAAAATAAGCCAAAAAAGGAATGGTAATTTAGTATTGGGAGCCGATAGTGTTATTGATCTTAAGGGAAAAATAATTTCAAAACCAACCAATAGAAAAGAGGCCCTAGAAATACTTCGTGATTTAAATGGGCAAACACATAACTTGATAAGTTCAGTTTGTATATCTCAAAATGGCTCAATGATATGGAACTATACAGATAAGGCCTTATTAACCATGAAACAAATGAGAGACGATGAGCTTAAAAGTTACTTAGCCAAGATTAGCGATGAAGCGCTATATGCTTATAATGTTTATCAAATTGAGGGTGAGGGCAGGTCTTTATTTTCTAAGATAGATGGGAACAGAGACACTATAATGGGATTGCCAGTTAAGAAGATTAAGGAGTATTTAAATAATTATAAATGAAAAAATATTTAGTTATAGGAAACCCCATCGAGCATTCGCTGTCACCAAAATTACATAATTATTGGATTAAAAATAATTATATCAATGCAGTTTATAAAAAAAAAAATATAAATGAAGATGAAATTGAAAGCTTAATTTTAGAGGTTAGGAAAAAAAAATTAAATGGAATTAATGTTACAGTACCTTTTAAAAAAAAAGTTATTCCTTATTTAGATCGATTAAGTTTAGAAGCTGAGAACACTCAATCAGTTAATACTATTTATTTGGATAATGATAAAGTGGTTGGCCACAATACTGATATTATTGGATTTGAACTTGGTATTAAAAATTCAAAATTTGAAATTGCAGGCAAAAAAATTTTTATATTAGGTGCAGGTGGAGTGGTACCATCAATAATTTTTGCTCTAAATAAAATGAATGTCTCTGAAATTACTATAAGTAACAGAACCAAAGATAGAGCTGAAAATTTAAAAAAATTTTTTAAAGATTTAAAAATTATTAATTGGGGTGAAATTCCAGAATTTGACATGATCATTAATGCTACGAGCTTAGGATTAAATAAAGATGATCAAATAAATTTAGACTTTTCTAAAGTTGGAAAAAATAAATATTTTTATGATGTTATTTATAATCCAAAGGAAACAAGCTTTTTAAAAATAGGAAAAAGAATGGGAAATGAAACAGAAAATGGGAAACTAATGTTTATTTATCAAGCTTTCACAGCTTTTAAAGTTTGGCATAAAGTTGAACCAGAAATTAATAACGAAGTAATTGAACTTTTAGATTTATGATTAGAATTGGAATTTTGGGGGATATTGGTTCAGGCAAAAGTTATGTCGCTAAAAATTTTGGATATCCAGTATTCAATGCAGATTTTGAAGTAGGTAAATTATATAAAAAAAATAGAAAAATTTTTAATAAATTAAAAAAAGTTTTACCAAAATATATTTATTCATTTCCTATAAATAAAAATGAAATTTCCAATGCCATATTAGTCAATAAATCTAATCTTAAAAAGATTATTGAAATTGTTCATATAGAAATAAGAAAAAAAATGAATATATTTTTAAGTAAGAATAAAAATAAGAAAATTGTAATTTTAGACATTCCTCTCCTACTAGAAAATAAGATTAATAAAAAAAATGATATTTTGATATTTGTAGAATCTAATAAACTAGATACTTTGAAAAGATTAAGGCAAAGAAGAAACTTTAATTTAAAGCTAATAAAAAAATTTAAAAATATCCAACTGCCACTTGATTATAAAAAAAAAAAATCACAATTTTTAATCAAAAATGATTTTACCAAAAAATCTGTTACCATAAGTATAAAAGAAATTTTGAAGGATATTTTATAAAATGAAAGAAATTATACTAGATACTGAAACAACTGGCCTATCAGTTAGAGACGGGCATCGAATTGTAGAAATTGGATGTATTGAATTGGATGATTTAGTTCCTACTCAAAATAAGTTTCACTGCTATCTTAACCCAGAAAGAAAAGTTTCTGAAAAAGCACTAGAGGTTCATGGTTATACTGATGAGTTTTTATCTGCTCAAAAAAAATTTTCAGAAGTGGTTGATGATTTTTTAAATTTTATAGAAAATAAAAGATTAGTAATTCACAATGCTGACTTTGACCTATCCCATTTAAATAATGAATTAGCATTACTGGGCAAGAAAAAATTGAGTAATGAAAATGTAATAGATACTCTTGTGCTAGCTAGAGATAAATTTCCTGGCTCACCAACAAGCCTTGATGCTTTGTGTAAAAGATACCGAGTTGATAATTCTAAAAGGACTCAGCATACGGCGCTCATCGATTGTGATTTATTAGCTAAAGTCTATATTAATCTTTTAGATCAAAAAGAGCCCACTTTAAACTTTAAAAACGAAGGCAATGAAAAGATAATAATTCGTTCAAGTGATACAAATCAGTATTATAAAAAAATAATAAAACCTTCAGAAGAAGAAATAAGACTTCATAAAGACTATTTAAAAAAAACTTTAAAGAAAAATTTTTTTAATTAGATTTCTGTTTGTATAATTCCACAAAATCAATTTTTTTTTCAAATTTTATTCCAGGGTAACCAGAGTCAGTTAATAAATTCAAAAATATTCTCTCTAGGTCTGGATAGATCTTGTTTGGAACATCACAAAGAATAATTTTTTCCATTTCTTTTTTATCAGAAATTTTTTTATCAACTTTAACAATAGAGGTGTATGTTATTTCAAAATGAGCTTTTTTTAAAGCTTCAGGTTGATCAGCAAATTTTAAAATTGTATTAACTTCAATAATTCCATTTTTTACTGCTCTTGAATTGATGTCAATTTTTAGTTGATACTTAGAAATTTGATCTCTTACAAATATAAAAGTCTGAGCATCAGGAGTTTCGCTAGACATATCTTTTATAAAGCTACCAATTATTTCAAAGTTTTCTGTCATTTTCATCCTCTATATCTTCAAATTCACCATCAATAAAATTTTGCTTTTTATTATTTGTCCTCTGTTTAGTTGAAACGTTTTTAAAAATCAATTTTCTTGTTGGAGGAAAAATAATTAATAACCCCAAAAAATCAGTTGCAAATCCTGGCAAAATTAAAAGTAATGCTGCAAAAGCTAAAGCGGCTCCTGAAATAATTTCGTAAGCTGGAAGTTCATCTTTAACAATTTGAGACATTCCAGCCCTTAATGTATTAAAGCCTTCATACCTTGCGTAAAAAATGCCAAAAAAAGCAGTGACAAAAATTAGTAAAATAGTATTAAAGGCACCAATTTGTGAGCCTATTTTGATAAAAAGATAAATTTCAACAAGTGGTATTCCAATGAGTAATAATAAAAATGTGTTCATTTGTCTTTATTCTAAATTGCTAGTTGTAATTAAGCAACATAGTAAATATTATTAGTTTATGAATTATAGTTTTGAAAGCCTTGATATTATTCTTTTAGCAATGATTGCTGGATTTATTTTCCTTCGTCTACGAGGGATACTTGGAAAAAAAACTGGTTTTGAAGGAAAAATACCATCACAACTTGAAAAAGAATTACAAAAAATAAAAGTAAGTCCAAAAATAAATAATGAGAATTTTGATGAAGAAGCACAGAAGGACTTTTTAAAAGGAGCAAGAGTCGCCTATGAAACAATCATTACTGATTTTAGTGACAGTGACAATAAACTAATCGCATGCAAACCGCTTTTGAGTGAAAAAATTCACGATCAATTTAAAGAGGCTCTTCTGGATAGAGAAAACAAAGGTCATTTTGCTGAAATAACATTTATTGGTATAAAGTCGGCTGTAGTTAAAACTTATAAGAAAATAGATGAAAGTTTAGAAGTTACAGTAGATTTTGTTAGTGAAATTATAACTTGCATAAAAGACAAAGATAAAAAAATAATTTCAGGAGATGCTGAAAAAATCAAAACAGTTTATGATACTTGGGTTTTTTCAAAAGATATTAAATCTTCTAATCCTAACTGGTTATTAATTGATACTATTACATAATTGAATAAGAAAATTTCAGACAAAGATAAAAAAGACTGGGAGGATTTTCTAAATAGTAGTGAGAAAATTCCAAATAAAGATTTTGTTCATAAAAAAAATATAAGATATGAGAAAATAAAAAAGATAGATCTTCATGGTCACACGATTGAAAAAGCTAACAAAGCTATAGAGCAGTTTATTCAAAAATCTTTTAATGAAAATGTCACTAAAATAATAGTAATTACAGGAAAAGGCCTGAGATCTAAAAATGTTGAAAATCCATATATTTCTAAAGATTTAAGTATACTGAAATATTCAGTGCCCGAATATATTGAAAATAATAAAAACTTAAAACAACTAATCATTGAAACTAAAAATGCTAAAATTGAAGATGGGGGAAGTGGAGCTTTTTATGTTTACCTTAAAAATAAAAATAAATTTAAATAGTTCATAAAAAAATGAATACAATAAAACGAAAATTAAATATTTTAAAAAAAAGAAAAATTGATAAAAAAGTAGAAAATTTCTTTAATTGGATAAAAGGTGCCGAATTAGTTGAGCTTAAATCATGCAACATAACAGAGGATCCAGTCCGTCCTGAACTTGATGTAGTATTTAGAAGAAGCTATGGTAGAAAAATTTTTGGTGTTAAATATAAGAAAGAATTATGCGCAATTATGTGTTTTGGTTTTACTGATGAAGTTCCTAAAACTGTTAAAGAATTGGATCTAATGACTAGGGATGCATACTTAAAAAGTGCTCAAAGAGATCAAAATATTGGTAAAATTGCTATTGCCTACACTATTTGGTCAAAAAAAAGAGGAGGTGGAAAATTAATTGTAAAGGAAGTTTTTAAAATGATTAAAAAATCAAATCATCTAAATAGACTTATTACTCTTTCACCACTTACGGAAATGGCTCGTAATTTTCATTTAAATAATGGAGCTATAGAACTTCAAGTTAATGAGAAAACACAAAATTTTGAGTATAAAATTTAAATTTTAAAGTATAAATTTAGATAAATCTGTATCTTTAACAAGTTCATCTAGGTTTTGTTTTACATACTCAGAATTAATTATAATTTTTTCACCAGCTCTATCTGTTGCAGTAAAGCTAATATCATCTAAAATTCTTTCAATTATAGTGTGTAGTCTTCTTGCACCTATATTTTCTACTGTTGCATTAACTTCTGATGCCATATTGGCAATCGCATTTATTCCGTCTTCTGAGAATTCTAGTTCTACATTTTCTGTTTTTAAAAGGGCAATATACTGTTTGATTAAACTATAATCTGGCTCTTTAAGAATTCTTTTAAAATCATCACTGGTTAAAGCTTCAAGCTCTACTCTAATTGGAAGTCTACCTTGAAGCTCTGGTAGTAGATCTGAAGGTTTTGCAAGTTGGAATGCTCCTGATGCAATAAACAAAATATGATCAGTTTTGATTGGACCATATTTTGTACTTACAGTTGTACCCTCAATCAAAGGAAGTAGATCTCTTTGAACTCCTTCTCTAGAAACATCTCCTCCAGACCTATCAGTTCTTCCTGAAATTTTATCTATTTCATCTAAAAAAACTATCCCATTATTTTCTGCAGAGTTTTTTGCTGATTTTATAATTTTATCTTCTTCTATTAATTTATCAGCTTCATCATTAATCAAAATCTCATGAGATTCCTTAACAGTCATTTTTTTCTTTTTTTGTTTATTTCCCACAGATTTTCCAATCATTTCACCAATATTTATCATTCCAATATTAGCTCCTGGCATTCCAGGAATTTCAAATGCAGGTTGAGAGCTACTATCATTTACTGCTATTTCAATTTCGTTCTCATCTAGATCACCATCTCTTAATCTTTTTCTAAAACTTTCTCTAGTAGCCAGACTAGCTTTATTACCAACTAGTGCATCAAGAACTTTCTCTTCAGCTAGTTTTTGGGCTTTTGCATGAACTTCTTTTCTTTTCTTTACTTTTTCCATGGCTATAGCAATTTCAAGAAGATCCCTTATAATTTGCTCAACATCCCTGCCAACGTAACCAACTTCTGTAAATCTCGTTGCCTCAACTTTCACAAAAGGCGCTTCTGCTAATTTAGATAGTCTTCTGGAGATTTCAGTCTTACCGACACCTGTTGGTCCAATCATTAAAATATTTTTAGGTAAAACCTCATCTTTCATTTCACCTTTTAAAGCCTGTCTTCTCCATCTATTTCTTAAGGCAATTGCAACAGCTTTCTTAGCTTTATTTTGACCAACCACATACCTGTCCAGCTCAGACACTATTTCTCTAGGAGATAATGAACTAACTAGAGAACTATCTTTATGCTCATTTTTTTCTTTAGGAAAGGGTGTAACGTTTGAATCTTTCATTAAATTTTTTCAATTTTAATATTGTCATTTGTAAATACACAAATTTCAGAAGCTACCTTGATAGCCTTTTTTGCTACTTCTTCTGCACTTAAATCTGTGTCTAATAAAACTTTAGCGGCAGCTAAAGCGTAATTTCCACCAGAGCCTATACCAATAGCATTTCCTTCTGGTTCTAAGACATCGCCTGTGCCAGAAATTATATAGCTATTTTCTTTATCACCAATGGCCATTAAAGCCTCTAATCTTCTTAAATATTTATCAGTTCTCCAATCTTTAGCTAATTCAACAGCGGCTCTTGGAAGGTTACCCGCATGTTTTTCAAGCTTTGCTTCAAGCCTTTCAAAAAGAGTTAAAGCATCTGCAGTAGATCCTGCAAAACCCGCAATAACATTTCTTTTTTCTATTTTTCTGACTTTAGCAGCGGTACTTTTTATAACTGTATTACCCATACTAACTTGGCCGTCTCCAGCTACCACCACTTCATTATTCTTTCTAATAAGCACTATTGTAGTCATACACTATAGATGGATATTAATTTTTATACTTCAAGTAGTTGATTACTAATATTGATATAGCCAAATAATCTCTATATACGTAATAAATATTATGAGTAGAAAAGGAAAAGTTTCTCGAAAAACTAAAGAAACCAGCATTAGTGTTGATCTAAACATTGATGGTAAGGGCAAGTATAAAATTGATACCGGCATAGGTTTTTTAGATCATATGCTTGAGCAGCTATCAAAGCATTCACTAATAGACATAAATTTAAAAGCAAAAGGAGACACTCACATAGATCTCCACCACACAACGGAAGATACTGGAATAGCAATAGGTGAGGCATTGAAGAAAGCATTAAAAAATTATGCAGGAATTAGAAGATATGCTCATGCAATGATTCCAATGGATGAAACATTAACTAGAGTTGCAATCGACGTTTCAAATAGACCTTACCTAATATGGAAAGTTAAGCTGAAAGTAGAAAGACTTGGAGAAATGGACACAGAACTTTTTAAGGAATGGTTTCAAGCATTTTCTCAGTCGGCAGGAATAACGCTACATATGGAAAATGTTTATGGAGACAATAGTCACCATATAATTGAATCATGTTTTAAAGCTTTAGCAAGATCATTAAGAACAGCCTTAGAAATAGATCCTAGAAATAAGAAGAGTATTCCATCAACAAAAGGCTCTTTATAAATTAGATGAATGTCACGATTGTTGACTACAATTCAGGAAACATTAGCTCTGTAATAAATTCCTTTAAAGAAGTTGCTAAAGACAAAGTTAATATCGAAGTGACTTCGAATCTAAATAAGATTAAATCGAGCGATAAGGTAGTTTTGCCGGGACAGGGATCGTTTAAGAGCTGTGTTGATGCATTAAATAGCATAAATGGCTTAGTAGATACACTTAATGAGTTTGCAATAATTAATAAAAAACCTCTTCTTGGGATTTGTGTAGGTTTACAGATGTTCGCAGATCTTGGTTATGAAGAAACTGAAACAAAAGGACTTGGTTGGATTTCAGGAAAAGTCTCAAAG